>OAWA01001519.1_pt1 | contig 10561 bp, 6 predicted proteins | sample 1516971 | NCBI WGS metagenome assembly OAWA01 (sample SAMEA2580097, study PRJEB22360) | human gut metagenome | biome: human gut; feature: human-associated habitat; material: faeces | place: Denmark | collected 2008/2010
TTGCAGGGGGAGATTCCGATGGACTTTACCAGGTCATCCAGCCTGTGGTAACGCAGGGTGGTGAATCCCAGGCGCTTGCGGATTTCCTCAATCATCTCCTTGTAATTGGCGCTGTCCGGGTCTGTGTAAGTGTTTAGCACATCCCGGGACACATTGTCGCCCTCTCTGTCCCGTATGATGCGTCTGGTAATCAGATCCAGCTCTGAGGTGGAACGGGAGAAGTTGAGGTAGGGGCATCCGAACATAAGAGGAGGGCAGGCCGGGCGTATATGCACTTCCTTTGCGCCGCTCTGGTACAGGAATTCCGTTGTCTCACCCAGCTGGGTGCCCCGCACGATAGAGTCGTCGATGAGCAGCAGCTTTTTGCCGCGGATCAGCGCGTCCACAGGAATCAGCTTCATGCGGGCGATCAGATTTCTCTGGCCCTGGTTCTGGGGCATGAAGGAGCGCGGCCATGTGGGGGTGTACTTGATGAAGGGACGGGCAAACGGAATGCCGGATTCATTGGCATACCCGATGGCGTGGGCGATGCCTGAGTCGGGAATGCCCGCAACCACCTCGGGCTGCGCGTCATCCCTCTTTGCCAGCAGCTTTCCGCACTCGTAGCGCATGCTCTCCACATTGATTCCCTCGTAACTGGATGTAGGGTATCCGTAGTATACCCACAGGAAGGAGCATATCTTCATTTCTTCCCTGGGAGGGCTGACCGTCTCCACGCTTTCAGGCGTCATATATACGATCTCACCGGGCCCCAGTTCTTTGTAGTCCGTATATCCCAGATTGATGTAAGCAAAGCTTTCAAAGGAGGCGCAGTAGGCATCATCCTTGTGCCCGATGACAATGGGGGTCCTTCCGAATTTATCTCTGGACGCATAGATTCCTTCCGGAGTCAGCAGCAGGATGGACATGGATCCCTCTATTTTTTCCTGGGCATAGAGAAGCCCTTCCACCAAGGTGGATTTCTGGTTGATAAGGGCAGCCACCAGCTCCGTAGCATTGATACGCCCATGGCTCATTTCCATGAAATGGATATGGCCGTTTTCGTAGGCTGATGCCACCAGCTCCGCCTCGTTGTTGATTTTACCCACTGTGGTTATGGCAAAGCTGCCCAGATGGGACTGTATCAGAAGGGGCTGGGGTTCGTTGTCGGAAATACATCCGATTCCCAATGTTCCTTCCAGCTCGTCCAAATCCCCGTCAAACTTCGTACGGAAGGGGGTATTTTCTATATTGTGGATGGACCTCGTAAAGCCCTGGCTGCCGTATACGGCCATTCCGCCTCTCTTAGTCCCCAGATGGGAGTGGTAATCCACTCCGAAAAATAAGTCCAGGGTACAGCTGTTTTTTGATGCAACACCAAATATTCCGCCCATATGTCATACCTCTTTTATCTATGTGTTTGTTTTATGTTATCACAGTTGATTGCGGCTCTGTCTGCCGGTTACGGACTTATCATAACATATATTAGTAGTACAGGACAATATGATTGATATATTATTTATACTTATGAGAAACTATAAGCATGCCCGGAGGGGCCTTCCGGTGAATATTCACTTGCGCGCCGGGATGACAATTCCATGCATTTGAGGTATACTTGTGATAAAACTTGTGATGAATTTTCTGGAGCTTTCAGTTATGATCCGGAAATGAGGAGGCTTGCAAATGACAGAACCAGATGGAGCGGCAGAGGCAGCAGGCCGTCCGCCTGACCGTGGCAAAGGACGGCAGTGGTGACTATGATACGGTAGGCGCGGCCCTGGAGGCCCTGGGAGACAAAGAGGGACCTCCGTCCTGCATTTTCATAAAAGAGGGCGTGTACAGGGAACGGCTGGAAATTAGAAGGCCGGGAATCACATTGGAGGGCCAGTCAGCCGGCGGCACCGGCATTACCGGTGGACTGTCAAAGAGTGTGACCATGGAGGACGGCAGTAAGCGGGGGACCTTTCGGACTTACAGCGTGCTGGTAGACACCCATGATTTTACAGCAAAGAACCTGACCATTGAAAACAGCGCCGGTCCGGGCGAAGCGGTGGGACAGGCGCTGGCCCTGTATGCGGACGGGGACCGGATTCTGCTTAAGGGATGCAGGCTGCTGGGAGGCCAGGACACACTCTTTACAGGTCCCCTTCCTCCGAAGGAGATACAAAAGAACGGATTCATCGGACCAAAACAGTTTTCGCCCAGAATAAACGGACGCCACTGCTACCAGGACTGCTTTATCCGCGGGGACATAGACTTTATATTTGGCAGTGCCACAGCTTATTTTGACAGGTGTGAGCTGTACTCTGCCGGCAGGGATACAGAGAAAAAAGGGTACGTGACCGCTGCGTCCACTCCCAAAGGACAGAAATACGGGTATGTGTTCCGAAACTGTCGGTTTACGGGAAACAGCTCCCGTGAAAGCGTCTACCTGGGCAGGCCCTGGAGAGATTACGCCAGGACGGTCCTCATTGACTGCTATCTGGGACCCCACATATGCCGTGAGGGGTGGCATGACTGGGATAAAAAGAATGCGCGTTCCACCCTGTTTTACGGGGAATACGGAAGCTATGGACCGGGGGCGGAGGAACAGGAGGCAGTGGAACAGGGGAAAAGGGACCATTGTACATCCAGACCGGACTGGGTTTTTATGCTTACCCGTGAACAGATACAGGATTACACCATGGAGCAGGTATTAGGCGGAACAGACGGGTGGAATCCCGGGGCATATATTTAAGTTAAGAAGGAAGGGATATACTTATGGATTTATACCGTATCATACTGGTGGACGACGAGGAAGAGGTCAGGCAGAGCATCATCAGGAAAATTGACTGGACGGGAGCCGGTTTCTGCGTGGTTGGGGATGCGGAAAACGGGGAGGAAGCCCTGGAGAAAGTGGAGGCACTGGAGCCGGACCTGATACTGACGGACATCAGGATGCCCTTTATGGACGGCCTTTCCCTGGCCGAACGGGTGAGGCAGAAATATCCTTCAGTTAAAATTGTGATTTTTTCAGGCTATGATGATTTTGATTATGCCAAGCAGGCTATCAAGCTGAATGTGACGGAGTACATCCTGAAGCCTGTGAATGTGGAGGAACTGACGGCCATCTTAAAACGTATCAAATCCAACCTGGACGATGAGATTGAGCAGAAAAGGAATGTGAGTCTGCTGCGTGAAAATTATATACGCAGCCTTCCTATTCTCAGGGACCAGTTTTTAAACGAGCTGGTGGGGAGCACTGTGCCCGGAAACGTACTTAAGGAAAAACTGGCTGAGTATGATATCCCGCTGGCAGGCGCCAAGAAATGGGTGGCCGCGGCCATTGACATAGAGCCGGAGGAGATCCGGGAGGGGAATATGCTGCCTCTCCACAAGGAGAGGGACCTGATTCCTATTTCTGTCATGCAGGTTGTGGAGGAAAAGCTGGGGAACTATTGCCGTTCTTCCGTATTCACTTCCTCCAGGACCTCCTGGTCTGAGCTGGCCCTTATTGCTGCCATTGACGAGGATAACAGCCAGACAGGACTGATAGATGTGCTGGGGGATATCTGCAAGGAAACAAAGAAGATTCTGGAGGTGCCCATCACTATCGGCATTGGCCACAGCTGCCAGGACCTGGGGGAGATCAGCGGCTCCTATAAGACGGCTGTGGACGCCCTTGGCTATAAGGCCATTGTGGGAGCGGGAAGCACCATCTATATCAATGATGTGGAGCCTGTAAGCGGGGGAAAGCTCAGCTTTGACAGCAAGGACGAAGCAGAGCTTATTGCAGCCATTAAGTTCGGTCCCAGGGAGAAGATAGAGGAAGCAGTACAGGCAGTCATGGATAAAATGAGCGATGCAAAGGTGCATTTCAGGCAGTGCCAGGCATATATGCTCAGCGTGTCCAGCTCCATAGTCCAGCTGATTCAGCAGTATGACCTGGACCTGGAACAGCTGGCGGAGGAGGGGGAGGAGCAGGGGGATACCTTTGCCGTCATCCCAAGGATGATGAAAAAGGAGGACTTTGCCCACTGGCTTCTCTCAGCCGCCCTCAGGATGAACCAGGCCATGAACCGGGAGCGGGATAATACCATGAAGCAGGTCATCCAGAAGGCCAAGGAATATATTATGGACAATTACCAGGATCCGGATTTGTCTGTGGAGAAAATATGCCGCCAGCTGCACATGAGCCCGGCCTATTTTTCCACCATGTTCAAGAAGGAGACAGGACAGGCATATACCGCCTACCTGACCCAGGTCCGCCTGGACAAGGCGGTGGAGCTTCTTAACAAGACCGATGACAAGACCTATGTCATAGCGGCCAAGGTGGGATACCAGGAGCAGAATTATTTCAGCTATGTGTTCAAGAAACGTTTCGGGGTTTCGCCCACCAAGTTCAGAGGGGCAAAATAGATACAACAGGTCTGCCGCGCCGCTTTTGGCGGGAACAGGGCAGGCAGCGTAAAGGAGCAGGGGACATGTTGTTTGAGAAGCAGAGGATTAAGCTGCAGAAGGCCAGTATACGGTATATCATATTCATCTACTTTACACTGACGGCCCTGGCCGCAAGTATATTCATAGGCATTTCCCTGTATTCCAGGCTGTCGGGCCAGATGTCCGCCACCATCCGGGAGGAGAACCAGATACTGATTAATCAGATCACCAGGTCCATGGAGGATTACCTGCGGACCGTGATGAAGCTGTCTGATTCCCTGTACTACGGTGTCGTCAAGAACGCGGACCTGGCCAGCGGTTCCATCGGGAGCGAGATGACCCTTCTCTATGACAATAACAAGGACAATGTGGAGAATATAGCCCTTTTGTCCAAGGAGGGAAAGCTGCTGGAAGCCGTGCCTGCGGCCCGCCTTAAGACAAATGTGGATGTCACCGGTGAAAACTGGTTCACCTCCACCCTGGAGAAAACGGAAAATATGCATTTTTCCACGCCCCATGTCCAGTACATTTTTGACGGCAGCGAGAACCAGTACCGGTGGGTCATTTCCCTGTCAAGGGCAGTGGAGATTACCCGGGGACCTTCCACGGACCAGGGAGTCCTGCTGATTGACATACGCTACAGCAGCCTGGAGCAGCTCTTTGACGGGGTAAATCTGGGAAATGGAGGCTATGTCTATTTAATTAGCAGCAGCGGGGAAATCATATACCACCCCCAGGCCCAGCTTATTGACTCAGGAATTGTACGGGAAAACAACCTGGAGGTATCCGGACTCAGGGACGGCAATTACCGGCAGACCGTGGATGGGGAGGAACGGACCGTCACGGTTAAGACTGTGGGATATACAGGCTGGAAGGTGGGGGGGGGGACGCCCCTTGACGGCGTGTCCCTCAACAATATAAAGACAAAGCTCCTGGTGATTTTCATGATTGCCTTTGTCCTTTTTATCATGACCATTATTAATTCCTATATCTCATCCAGGATAACAGACCCAATCAAGGAGCTGGAGAAATCTGTCAATGAAATTGAGGCAGGTAATCTGGAGACAGAGGTCAGGAGCGGCGGCTCCTACGAGATACAGCATCTGGGCAATTCCATACAGAACATGGCCCGGCAGATACGGCGGCTTATGGACGATATTGTGGCGGAGCATGAATCCAAGCGAAAGAGCGAGTTCGACACCCTCCAGGCGCAGATTAACCCCCATTTCCTGTATAACACTCTGGACATCATAGTGTGGATGATTGAAAATGAGAACCTGACTGACGCGGTGCGCGTCGTGACGGCTCTGGCCAGGTTTTTCCGCATCAGCCTCAGCAGGGGAAAGAGCATCATAACTGTCAGGGATGAGCTGGAGCATGTGCGAAACTACCTTATGATTCAGCACATGCGCTATAAAAATAAGTTTACTTATACCGTGGAGGCAGAGGATGAGGTCCTTGACCTGGCCAGTCTCAAGCTTGTCCTCCAGCCGCTGGTGGAAAATGCCATCTATCACGGCATGGAATTTATGGACGGGGACGGGGAAATCCGTATCCGGGCATGGCGGCAGGATAAGGATTTATTTATGAGTGTATCGGACAACGGCCTGGGGATGACCCGTGAGCAGGTGAAACGGCTGTTCGGGGATACGGATCACATGCCGTCGGGCAGGGGTTCCGGTATCGGAGTGAAGAATGTCCACCAACGTATCCGTCTGTATTTTGGCAATGACTACGGACTGGAAATCCAGTCGGAGCCGGATGAAGGGACAACGGTCACGGCCCATCTGCCGGCCATCCCCTATGAGGAAGTAAAGAAAGAGGGATCCTATGTTAAATAAAGGAAAAATACTCTGGTGCGTATGGGCCGGCATCCTGGTCCTGCTGTTTTTGATGTCCTCCACGGATCTGATAATCAAGGAAAAAAAGATTGAGGTATATCCGATCTCCGTCATAATAGAAGGGGACAACGACGACTACTATGTAAATTTCAAAAAGGGTATGGACCAGGCCGCAGTGGAGTTCCATGGGGATGTCAGCTTTATCACCCTCTATGCCTCTGATGACCAGGACCAGCAGATGGACCTGGTAAAACGGGAAATCAGGGACGGGACCAGGGCGGTGATTCTGGCTCCGGTAAAGCCTGAGGAGGCGGTAAGGGGACTGGAGGATATGAACCCGGGCTGCCCCGTCATCCTTCTGGGCCAGTCTCCTGATGAGGGCGGGACTCTGGATACCATCGGTGTGGACGGCAGGAAGATTGGAAGGCTGCTGGGCGAAGCGGCGGCTTCCCAGGCACCCAGGGATGTACCGGTCTATCTCTTTTGCAGGGGACTGGACTATGGGGACAGCGCCCAGGTCTACGAGGGGGTCCGGACTGTGCTGGATGAGCGGGGATATCATTACCGGCTTATTGAGAGGAAAAACCAGGACACATACCACCAGGCCATACAGGAAACGGACTCTCCCGGAGGCGGCAGGATCACCATTATAGCACTGGATGTGCAGTCGCTGGACCAGGCCACCCGGATACTGGAGGAAAACACCATATACCAGGGCCGGGTGGCAGGGCTCTACGGCGCAGGAAGCACCACCTCCCTGCTCAGGGCTCTGGATAAGGGAATTGTCACAGGAATGACTGCATATAACCAGTTTGACGAGGGATATTTAAGCGTGAAGCAGGCAGTGGAAGCTATTCAGGGTACGCGCCAGAAGCAGCAGACCATGCTGGAGGCCATCTATGTGGATGAGGATAAGTTGAGGGATAAGACATACGAGAAAATGCTCTATCCCATTGAGTAAGTGAGAGGGGCCGGAAGTAAGAGGAAACAAGATAAGGAAAGGGGCATTGCGGTGAAAGGGAAGTGGATGTATCTATTGGCAGCCTGCATGGGGGCGGCTGTCCTTATAGGTGTGTGGCAGTACATGGGAAGGGAAGACGGGCGGAAGGCGGATAAGAACTCTGTCCGCATCGGGGTTCTGCTCTACCGGGGGGACGACACCTTCATCGGCACTCTGCGCACCGGCCTGGAGGACAAGGCAAAGGAATATGAACAGGAAACAGGGATCAAGGTAAAGCTGGATATCATGGACGCCAAGGGGAGTCAGAATACCCAGAACAGCCAGGTGGAGCGTCTCATTTCCCTGGGCTGCGATGCCCTGTGCATCAACAGTGTGGACCGTTCGTCGGCCTCCATCATCATTGACAAGGCCATGGACGCAGGAACTCCGGTGGTATTCTTTAACCGGGAACCGGTGGAGGAGGATATGAACCGCTGGGAAAAGCTGTACTATGTGGGAGCGGACGCCAAGGAATCCGCTGTGCTTCAGGGAGACATCCTGGTGGATGCCTATAATCAGGATACACGAACCCTGGATGCCAACGGCAACGGCCTGGTAAGTTATGTGCTTTTGGAAGGGGAGACCAGCCATCAGGACTCCCTGATACGCACGGAGTGGTCCATCCAGACCTTAAAGGACGGGGGCGTTCCACTGGAGAAGATTACAGGAGGAATTGCCAACTGGGACAGGAGCCAGGCATCAGCCCTGATGGAGCAGTGGCTGAAGGAGTATCCGGGACAGATTGAGCTGGTGGTCAGCAATAATGACGACATGGCCCTGGGAGCCATCGACGCTATGAACCGGGCCGGAATCGGGGCCAATTCCATTAAGGTGGTGGGTATCGACGGCACCCCGGTGGGCATAAAGGCTCTGGAGGAAGGGTATCTTTTCGGCACAGTGGAATCAGATAAGGAACGCTACTCCCAGGCCATATTTGACATTGCCTGGAGTCTGTCCCTGGGCCAGGACCCGAAGGACAGGGTGCCGCAGCTGGAGGGGAATTATTACTGGTGTCCTCAGCGGGCGCTGACCCAGACTGAGGCAAAATTGCTTAAAAACCAGTGATTCATATCAGAAACACCGATGAAAAGAGATAAAATCGAAGAAATTTTATAATCATTCTATAAAAATCATATGGAAAAATGCACAACCGGGTCGTATAATAAACTTGTTGTTAAGCAAAAACAACCAAAGTCAACAAAATTATAAGGGAGGAATTAAAAATGAAGAAAGCATTAAGTGTTGCTCTTGCGTGTTCCATGGCATTATCACTGGTTGCCTGCGGAGGCGGCAGCAAGCCAACAGAAGCACCAACCACAGCAGCTGCACCGGAAGCAGGCGCAGAGGTGGCAAACAAGGATAAGCCTTTAGTATGGTTTAACCGCCAGCCCTCCAGCAGTGCTACAGGACAGCTTGATATGACGGCCCTGAATTTTAATAAGGATACATATTATGTAGGTTTCGACGCAAATCAGGGCGCTGAGCTTCAGGGTACCATGGTTAAGGACTACATCGAGAAGAACATCGACTCAATTGACCGCAACGGCGATGGAATCATCGGCTACGTTCTGGCAATCGGAGACATCGGACATAACGACTCTATCGCACGTACAAGAGGCATCCGTAAGGCTCTCGGCACCGCAGTAGAGAAAGACGGCAATGTCAACAGCGATCCTGTTGGTACAAACGCAGACGGTACAGCAACTGTTGTACAGGACGGCTCCATCGAAGTTGGCGGAAAGACATATGTTGTCCGCGAGCTTGCTTCCCAGGAGATGAAGAACTCTGCAGGCGCTACATGGGATGCTGCCACAGCTGGTAATGCAATCGGCACATGGTCTTCCTCTTTCGGCGATCAGATTGATATTGTTGCATCCAATAACGACGGTATGGGCATGTCCATGTTCAACGCATGGTCCAAGGACAATAAGGTTCCTACATTTGGCTATGACGCAAACAGCGACGCAGTAGCAGCTATCGCTGAGGGCTACGGCGGCACTATCAGCCAGCATGCAGACGTACAGGCTTACCTGACACTCCGCGTACTGCGCAACGCACTGGACGGAGTTGATATTGATACAGGTATCGGCACAGCAGACGATGCAGGCAATGTCTTAAGTCCTGATGTATATGTTTACAAGGCAGATGAGCGTTCCTACTACGCACTGAACGTTGCTGTTACTGCTGAAAACTATACAGATTTCACAGATTCCACAATGGTATACGCACCTGTATCCAATCAGCTGGATGAGGCTACCCATGCTACAAAGAACGTATGGCTGAACATCTACAACTCAGCTGATAACTTCCTTGGCTCAACCTATCAGCCTCTGCTCCAGAAATACGATAAGCTTCTCAACCTCAAGGTTGACTATATCGGCGGCGACGGACAGACAGAGTCCAATATTACAAACCGTCTTGGAAATCCAAGCCAGTATGACGCATTTGCCATCAACATGGTTAAGACAGACAATGCAGCTTCATACACATCTCTGCTTGAGCAGTAATATTCATTGAAATAAAGATGTACTGTTATTAGGGAGAAGAAATTCTCCCTAATATTAAATATTGAAACCTATCAATCTACATATACAGGAGTAAAATAATGGCAGATAAGAAAGATGATATCGTCTTATCAATACGCGGTATGAGCAAGTCCTTCGGCCGAAACAGAGTTCTGGACCATATCAACCTGGATGTGAAGCGCGGAACCGTTATGGGGCTTATGGGTGAGAACGGAGCTGGTAAGTCAACCATGATGAAGTGCCTTTTCGGCACCTACCAGAAAGACGAGGGAAATATCTTCCTGAATGGCAAGGAAGTAAGCTTTTCCGGACCAAAGGATGCTCTTGAAAACGGCATTGCAATGGTTCACCAGGAATTGAATCAGTGTCTGGAACGGAATGTAATTGATAATTTATTCCTTGGACGTTATCCGGTCAATTCCATGGGTGTAATTGATGAAGGCAGGATGAAAAAGGAAGCCGCCGAGCTCTTTAGAAAATTGGGAATGACTGTTAACCTCACCCAGCCCATGGGCCGCATGTCCGTATCACAGAGGCAGATGTGTGAAATCGCCAAGGCCATCTCCTACAATTCAAGGGTGATTGTTCTGGATGAGCCCACATCCTCCCTGACCGTGCAGGAGGTTAACAAGCTCTTCGAGATGATGAGGATGTTAAAGGAGCAGGGAATTGCCCTGATTTATATTTCCCACAAGATGGATGAGATTTTTGAAATCTGCGACGAGATATCCGTGCTTCGGGACGGCAACCTGGTCATGACAAAGAGCACCAAGGATGCAAACATGAATGAGCTGATT
>OAWA01001525.1_pt1 | contig 10519 bp, 7 predicted proteins | sample 1516971 | NCBI WGS metagenome assembly OAWA01 (sample SAMEA2580097, study PRJEB22360) | human gut metagenome | biome: human gut; feature: human-associated habitat; material: faeces | place: Denmark | collected 2008/2010
CGGTGAGACCGACAACACAAGACCGAGGCCGGTCGCCGTGGCATCCGCTTCGTTCCTCTCCCCACGCATGCCCCCGCCCGTGAATATCGTGTGGGAATCGTCGAATTTCGGCAGGGCGAAACCATTACAAGCCACTTGAACGTTCACAATGGGAGGTATGCCGCTAGCCGCCATCATCACCATAGCCGTCATCGCCGGCGTCATCGTCCTCATCGTCGCCGTGACGTTCGCCCTTCGCGCCCGCCGCCACAAGCGCCTGTCGCAGCAGCTCGTCAAACGCAACGACGATCAGGTGCATTACGTCTTCGTCGTGAACCCGTCCAAGCCGCAGGCCGCCCAGCGGCGCGCGCACATCGAACAGTTCTGCCGTGACAAGGGACTGACCGACGTGGAATTCATCGACACGCAGCTCGACAAGGACGGCCGCGCATGCGCCAAGGAGGCGCTCGCCAACGGCGCCGACGTAGTGGTCGCGGTCGGCGGCGACGGCACTGTCCGCACGGTCGCGAGCGCCATGTCCGGCACCGGCCATGCCATGGGCATCATCCCGATCGGCACCGGCAACCTGTTCGCCCGCAACATGGGTATTCCGATCGACGACATCGACGCGGCGCTCACCGTCGCCACATCGCACGGGTCGCGGCACGTGGACGTCGGCCGTCTCTCGCTGCTGGACGATCCGAAGGCCGATCACGGCCACGCATTCCTGATCATCGCCGGGGTCGGTTTCGATGCCGCCATGATCGACGACACCGACCCGCAGCTGAAGAAGAACATCAGCTGGCTGGCGTATTTCGTCGGCGGCGTGAAGAACCTGTTCACCCCGAAATACCGGGGCGACGTGACCATCACCAGCACGGACGGCAGCATGCACACCCGTCATGGCGTGGCATTCCGCACGTTCATGGCCGGCAACTGCGGGCAGATCCCCGTGTTCTCGCTGATGCCCAACGCCTCATACGACGATGGCATCCTCGATTTCGAGATCATCGACACATCGGGCGGCATTTTCGGCTGGGCGAACCTGTTCGGCGATGTAGTGCACCAGACCATCACCGGCAAGCCCGGATCGAACCCACTGTCGACGAATTCGACGATGGACCAGATTCAGGGAGTGAGCGCGGAGATCACGCTGGAGAAGCCGGTGCTGGCCCAGGTCGACGGCGACATGCTCGGCCGCACGCGGCATCTGCGATTCACCGTCGACCGCGAGGCGCTGTGCGTGCGCGTGCCGGAGGTCGCGCCCGACATGTCAGCGACGGGAATCATCCCGCCGATTCGCGATTGATACGAAACCGACGCTCTCAGAACTTGCAGATAGAGGCCGTTTTTCATGGAAAATGGCCTCTATCTGCAAGTTCTGAGAGCGCTACTCATGCTTACGCGCATCCGCGACGACCCGTGCGACGTGCAACGCCAAGTATGCGACCTCATCTTCGGTGAGGTTGGAGCCCAGACGCAGCGAGGCGACGGTGCCGATGGTCTGCGCGCATTGCATGGCCTTGGGATATGACTGCCGGATCGACGCGATGATCGGCTCGGGTTCCTTGTCGAGCTGCTTGCCCTGATGGATGCGTACGAACAGGTAGCGCAAATGGGTGATGAACCGGCCGACGTTGACGCTGTGCTGATCAAGCGAGACGCCGTAGGTCTGCTCGATGATGGTCAGCATCTGCTGGATGACGCCGGTCATCTTGTATGTGTCGGACAGGTCGCCGTTCGCGAAGCCGGCGTTGACCAGATGCAACGCCAATGCCACGGTCTCGCTGCCGGGCAAGACACCGTTCAGGTGACGGTTGAGTTCATTGACCAGCCGCGAGGCCTGCGCGTACTCGGACGCGTACAGCGACTGGACTTCCGCCTGCAGCGGATATGCGATGTTGACGTGGCGCTGCGCCCTCTGCACCGCACCGGTGATGTGGTCGGCGAGCGCCATGACAAGCGTGGGCTGCGATTCGGCCTGTTCCGCGAGCCCGGTCGCCGTCATGGCGTCCGTCACCAGTCGAATGATCTCCGGAGGTATCTCGGACAGCAGTTCCGCGATATGGTCCGGGTCTCGGCCGTCGGCCGGAACGAACACGCGCACGATTTTCGCGTCGTCGACGCGCTGGCCGGGTTTGGCCTGGAATCCCAGGCCGCGCCCGGTGACGATGACCTCGCGGGCACCGTCCTTGGCGAGTACGACGTTGTTGTTGAACACGCGAAGAATTTTCACGGCATTCCTTCCGGCCGCTCGGCCGTTGCGCCGATTGGCTCTTGATGCGGTCAGCGCTGGATGTCCAGCACTTCCTGGCCCGCCTGCACGTCCACGCCCGTCTTCGGGGTGACGCCGGCAAGCGCCGCGGTGTTCAGCACCGTCATCAATGTCGTGGTGCTGTATCCCGCCTCCTTGACCTTATCAAAGTCGACGGTCACCAGCGTGTCGCCCGCGTTCACGCGCTGGTTGGCGCTGACGGCAACGTGGAAGCCCTCGCCGTTCATCTTCACCGTGTCGATGCCGACGTGCACCAGCACTTCGATGCCGTCGTCGGTCTTCAGGCCGAAGGCGTGACCGGTCTCGGCCACGGTCTGCAGCACGCCGGAGACCGGCGCGACCACGGTGGAATCAGTGGGCTGGATGCCCACACCCTCGCCGAGCGCGCGGGAGGCGAACACCGGGTCGCCGGCGTCGTCGAGCGACACGACATGGCCTGCGACGGGGGCGCCGACCGTGGTGGTGCGAACGGCGGTGGCAGTAGCGGCCGCGGTGCCGGTCGCCACCGGTGCAGCGTCCGCCGGCGCCGTCTCGACGGCGGTCCCGTCAGACTCGCTGGCGGCGTTCATCTCGGCCTTCTGCTCGGGAGTACGGTAATCGAGCATGATGATCAGCACCATCGAGACGATGAACGACACGGCGATGGAGACGGCGTACACCCACATCTGGCTGAACACCGGGATGGTGAGCAGGGAGGTGAACGCGAACGCGTTGGTGGTCACGCCGCGCACCGATTCGCCGGCTGCAGTGACGGACGGGAACAGCCAGCCGAGCACCGCGATGACGACGCCACCGGCGAAGCAGCCGACCAGCATGCGCTTGTAGATCAGCTTGTAGCGCAGGTGGATGCCGTACAGGCTCGGCTCGGACACGCCACCGAGCAGGCCGGCGGCGAGGGCGCCGAGCGAGGTTTGACGCATGTCCTTGTTCTTGTCGCGGATGGAGATGAACAGCACGCCGGCGGTCGCGCCGAAGCAGGCGAAGTTCCACACGCCCATCGGGCCCTGGATGAAGTCGTAGCCAAGGGACTGGATGTTCATAAGCATCAGGGCGTTGAGCGGCCAGTGCAGGCCGAGCGGCACGAGGAACGGGTAGAGCATCGGGATCAGGATCGCGAAGATGAACGGGGCGTGGCCGTTGAGCCAGGCCAAGCCGACGCCGAGCCAGTTGCCGGCGAGGATGCCGAGCGGGCCAATGAGGAAGGCGGTGAGGGCGCCGACGATGATCATCGAGAAGAACGGCACGAACACGATCTGCACGCTGTCGGGGACAATCTTCTTGAGCCCGTGGTAGACGAGCGCGAGCACGGCAGCCATCAGCAGCGGCACGAACACGTTGCCGCTGTAGTCGTTGAGCAGCATCGGAATGCCGAACACCTTGGTCGAGCAAGAGGTGGTGCCCAGCGTGGCGCTCTTGACGCAGGTGGTTACGTCCTTCCACTTTTCGGAGTCCATCAGGTCGGCGAACTGCGGGGTCATCAGAGCGGCCATGATGGAGCCACCGAGCCACGGGTCGACCCTGAGCTTCTTCGAGGCGTTGTAGGCAATCATGATCGGCAGGAAGTAGAACACGCCCTTCCAGATGGCCTTGATGAACACCAGGCTGGTGTTGGCTTCCTCGCTCGGCACGATACCGATGGAGATGCACAGGTTGACCAGGGCGATGATGATCGACGCGCCGAGCAGCACGCCCAGGATCGGGCGGAACGAGTCGGACAGGTACTCGAAGAACGAGTCCATCCACGCGACTTTGCCGCGCACCTTGGCGCGTTCGACGGCTTTGACGTCGGCATCGGACTGCGCCTTGTCGCCGGCGACCGCGCCCTTGCCAGCGCCGACGCCCGCCATCTCGGGCAGGTGCATGATGTTCTCGTACATCGTGGCGACCGCGCCGCCGATGACGACCTGGTAACGGTCGCCGGACTGCGGCACCGCCCCCAGCACTCCCTTCATGGTCTCCAGCCGGTGCTGGTCTACTTTGCCCGCGTCGACGAGTTCGAAGCGCAGGCGAGTCGCGCAGTGCGTCAGGCTCTTGACGTTGCCCGCGCCACCGATCGCTTCGATGATCTGCGATGCAGTTGATGCTGCCATCTCACATCCCTTTCCGTGAATCTTCCATTGATCCGTCTCCGGTGCCGGGCCGCAAAACAAAAAAAGACCTGAGATATGGATAGTCCTATCCGTATCTCAGGTCTTGCGTCTTGTCGACTTGCAACCCTGCATTGAGTCGATTGATATGTTAACTTCAGATGAACTGCGACACGCCGATAAATCACAAAGATGGAATCGCAACCATTCGGGCGATGAGCGGGTAGCCGATGCGCCCCGCCTTTCATCTATATAAACATCTATATAAGCATCATCGCCGGCTCATGCGACGCATGTTTCGCGGGCACCCGTCACTGTGCGCGGGTCGCGTCACGCTGTGCGACCCCGCACCGAGTGACGCTATGACGAAAACCCTTGCAATCACTGGGCTTTGGGGATATCGTCACTGTGCGAGGGGTCGCGCAGCGTGACGCACCCCGCGCACAGTGACGCAAAACCCGCGCAGCGTGACGACCGGTCGGAACATAGAGCACCGACCGGCCGTATGGCGTGGAACCATTTTCGGATCTCGCCACGCGAGACATCACCCGCAATTGACGGGGCGGGCGGCGCGCTCGCGGCTCAGCCCGCACGCACGCCGCCTTACGGACGCATCACGGCGCCCATCCGCGAAGACCCGCTACCGCTACAGCGTGAACTTCCGGGAAGCGGCGGCTCCGGTCGTGGCGAAATCGGAGCCCTTGGACTGCAGCGAGGCCACGGCCGTCACCTTGTGCGAGCCGGGCGCAAGCGCCTTCGGCAGACGAACTGTCCAGGCACCGGCGTTCCCGACGATCGCGACGTAGCTCTTGCCATCCACCGTCACCGTGACCTTCGCGCCGGCGGCGGCATCAACCATACCGGATATCTGGCCGGCGGCGAGCTTGGCGAACTTCGGCTGTCCGACGTTGATGGACAGGTTGAAGCCGTGCTTGAACATCGCCTCGGCGTTGTACTTGCCGTCAACGATGGCGAAGCCACCGGCGACCGCATCGTCATCGGCCGCGTCATCGCAGGAGCTCATGTTGCCGTACGAATCCACGCCGATCGAGTAGTGGCCGGACACGATGGCACCGCCCGAGTCGCCGCTCAGCAGGAAGGCGCTGAAGTGGAAGTCGTACACGTCGAGCAGCGCGCCGTTGTTGTTCACCTCTCGGTGACCTTGTCGGCGGTGACGACGCCGCATGTCCAACCGCTGGTCGAACCGGACTTGCAGGCGGGCATGCCGATGGTGACGCAGACGCGTCCCAGACCTGCAACGGGATGCCGTCATCCTGCGTGAAATTACCCACACCCTTGGTGGTCAGGTCTGGGCCGGTGGCGTCCGCGCCCCACGTGGACAGCTCGGCCGGGTTCTTGTACTTGCTCGTGGACAGGCGGTCGAGTATACCGGCATCGTTGTTGTCGCCGACGTGGCCGTATGCGGTCGCGCCGACGGTGTCGCGCAAATCGGAGACGTTCTCCTTGCGGCTGCGTACGGGGGGGATGCCGGGCACTACCACGAACGCAGCCGATGGCACTGTCACTTTCGACCAGCTGCCGTTCGACGCTGCAGGCACGTACGAGTACACGCTCGTGCAGGTCGCCGGCAACGCCGATGGCGTCACGTATGACAGCACCGAGTACGCGGCGACCATCACCGTGACCGCGACGGCCGACAACACACTGACCGCCGCCGTCTCGTATGCGAAGGATGGCGAGACCGTTGACGCGGCCACGTTCGCCAACGTGTACAAGGCGCCGACGAAGCCTGGCGAGCCGACGCAGCCGGCTGAGCCCGGTAAGCCCGGTATCAGCCGACCAAGCCCAGCAAGCCGAAGGTCACGATCTTCAAGCCGCAGGTTCAGGTCGCGCCTTCCGCCGATGCGGTGAAGACGCTCGCGAAGACCGGTTCCACGACCGGTGCCATCGTGATTGCCGCCCTCTTCGCGGCAAACGCCAATCCATCAACCTCTCGCCGGTTCCAAGCGCCTTTGATTCCCCGTGCCGTTGGCATATCGGCGTCGATGGTCAACACAGACCGCCTCTGCCGTGCCATTTCCACTCGTCCCTTCCTCCCGCGTCTCCATCCCCTATGTTCCGCCCTTCGCCATCCTGTCCTCCGGGGCTATCCGTCGTACTCTGTCACTCCACTAATCAATCCTCTAGGGTCAATCGTGCTTCCTCGCATCCTTGTCGCCGTGTCCCCTTTCCGCCGCGTCCCTTTCCGCCGCGTCCCTTTCCTCCGCGTCTCTTTTCGCTGCATTCTTTTCCGCCTTCCCCCTCCCCGCCGTCATCCTCTTATCTGGTACACCGGTACATTACGGGTTCAAATAGCCGTTATTCACAATTGCATGTGCGAAATGGTCGTTTTTGGGCTTTGAAACGACCATTTCGCACGGGGAATACCAGATAACGGCTATTTGAACCCGTAATGTACCGGTGTACCTAATGACAGAGCGGATAGAGCTGGGCGTACATGGCATGCGCAGGCAGCACGCCCGGCAACATCACCAACATTCTCGAACAAAAAATCACAATTTCTCACAAAAACGTAACCCAAATGACACCGGTCGTGGCAAAATAGAAGCATGGTAGCAAACAATGCGGGCAAGCCCGCCACCCCAGCTGATCTGATCAATGTCGACGAAGTCATCGGCAAGTACTATGACCTCGTCCCCGACCCGGCGGTTCCGGAGCAGCGTGTCATCTTCGGCACGTCCGGCCACCGTGGCTCGTCCCTGAAGACCTCGTTCAACGAGGCCCACATCGTCGCCATCACACAGGCCATCGCCGAGTACCGCAAGAAGGCCGGCGTCACCGGCCCGCTGTACCTCGGACGCGACACCCACGCCCTGTCCGGCCCGGCCGAGAAGACCGCCATCGAGGTGCTCGTCGCCAACGGCGTGCACGTGCGCATCGACTCCCGCGGCGATTTCGTCCCCACGCCAGTCGTCTCCCAGGCGATCCTGACGCACAACCGCGCGGCCGACGGCACCCAGCGCTTCGAAGGCGAGGGCCTGGCCGACGGCATCGTGGTCACCCCGAGCCACAACCCGCCCACCGATGGCGGCTTCAAGTACGATCCGGTCACCGGCGGCCCGGCACCGGCCGAGACCACCAACGCCATCGCCGCCCGCGCCAACGAACTGCTCGGCGACTTCAAGTCCATCAAGCGAGTGCCCTACGAGGAGGCCATCAAGTCCGAGTACGTCGAGGGCTTCGACTTCCGCGAGCACTACGTCGCCGACCTGGGCAACGTCATCGACTTCGACGTGATCCGCGACTCCGGCGTGCGCCTGGGCATCGATCCGCTTGGCGGCGCCTCCGTGAACTATTGGCCGCTCATCAACGAGAAGTACGGCCTGAACATCGGCGTGGTGCTTCCCGAGGTCGACCCGACCTGGCGCTTCATGACCATCGACCACGACGGCAAGATCCGCATGGATCCGAGCTCCCCGTACGCGATGAAGGGCCTCGTGGACCAGCTCAACGCCGGTGCCTGGGACAAGTACGACCTGGTGGGCGGCACCGACCCGGACGCCGACCGCCACGGCATCGTCTGCCCGAACTGGGGCGTGATGAACCCGAACCATTACATCGCCGTGTGCGTCGAGTACCTGTTCGGCGGCAACCGTCCGGGCTGGCCGGAAGGCACCGGCATCGGCAAGACCCTGGTCTCCTCCTCCCTGATCGACCGCGTGGCCTCGTCCATCAACGCGAAGCTCGTCGAGGTTCCGGTCGGCTTCAAGTGGTTCGTGGATCCGCTGTTCAGCGGCGAGGTCGCGTTCGGCGGCGAGGAGAGCTCCGGCATGAGCTTCCTGCGCCGCGACGGCCGCGTGTGGACCACCGACAAGGATGGTCTGATCCCCGACCTGCTGGCCGCCGAGATCACCGCCAAGACCGGCAAGAACCCCGCGCAGCTGCATCAGGATCAGGTGGCCCGCTTCGGCGAGAGCTGGTACAAGCGCGTTGACACCCCGACCACGCTGGAACAGAAGGCTAAGTTCGCCAAGCTCACCGGCGATGACGTGACCGCCACGCAGCTGGCCGGCGAGGACATCACCGCCAAGCTGACCGAGGCGCCGGGCAACCACGCCAAGATCGGCGGCCTGAAGGTCACCACCAAGGATAACTGGTTCGCGGCGCGTCCTTCCGGCACCGAGAACATCTACAAGGTGTACGCCGAATCCTTCGTCTCCCCCGAGGCCCTCGACAAGGTGCTCGACGAGGCCAAGCTCGTCGTCGACAAGGCATTGGGCGAATGAGATCCATGCAACGCATGGCCGGGCTGACGGCCCGTTAGCCACCAAACGACCGACCCCGAGGCCCTTTGCGGATCAGCTTCCGCGAAGGGCCTTCGCATTACACCCATGGGCCGTCTGGATGAACGCCGTGACCGGACCCACCTCGGGTGTGGATAACCATGTGGATAAGTCCGATTCACGCTTCGCTCCGCCCACCGCATCTGATATGATGACGGTATCGTAGCCGCATAGGACAGGACTACGGCTCCGACTTCGGCGCGCGTGCGTACAGTGGTGCGCCCACTCGCGTCGACCGGTCCCATCGTCGCCAAGGAAGGGGACGAAAGACGGATACACCTCGGTTTGGGCGCACCACCATCCGCATAAGTAAGGACATCACCATGACCAGCACCAGCAGCACCGACGTTCCATCCGCGATTTCCGCGGACGCCCTCATCATCGGATTCGGCAAGGGAGGCAAGACATTGGCCGCAAAGCTCGCTTCAACGGGCCGAACGGTCATCGTGGCCGAAGCGAGCGCCGACATGTACGGAGGCACCTGCATCAATATCGGATGCCTGCCGTCCAAATCACTGATCCTCTCCGCCGATCGGGCGCGGCGAGAGGGCGCGAACCGTACCGCCGAAACCCGCGAAGCGGCATTCGAAGCCGCCATCAGGGAGAAGCGGCGCATCACCGCGATGTTGCGCGACCGGAACTACCATAAGCTGGCCGACCAGGGCAACATCACCGTGATCACCGGCCGCGCGCGCTTCACCGGCGCCCACAGTGCGGAAATCACCACCGCCGACGGACCGGTCGCCGTGGCCGCGGACATGATGTTCATCAACACCGGTGCTACGCCGCACATTCCGGACATTCCCGGCATTCGCACCACTCCGGGCGTATACACCAGCACCGGTCTGATGGACGTCGACGAGCTTCCGCAACGGCTGGTGATCATCGGCGCCGGATTCATCGGACTTGAGTTCGCTTCGATGTTCGCCGATTTCGGCACGGCGGTCACCGTGCTGCAGCACAGCGACGAGTTCCTGCCACGCGAGGACGAGGATGTGGCGGCCGCGATCCGTGCACAGCTGGAATCGCAGGGGGTCAGGTTCCTGTTCGGCGCGGACACCAAGGCGATCACATCGGCGGATGACGGCATCAGGCTGTCCGTCTCGATGAGGGGCACGTCGGACGTCGGCTCCGAAGCGCGTCTGTGCCTGTCCACCGACGCGGTGTTGGTGGCCACCGGACGCACGCCGAACGTCGAGGGCCTGAATCTCGAGGCGGCGGGCGTGGAACTCACCGAACGCGGCGCCGTGAAGGTTGACGACCTGCTGCGTACCACCGCCGACGGCATCTGGGCTTTGGGCGACGTGAACGGCGGCCCGCAGCACACGTACATCTCGCTGGACGACTACCGCGTAGTATGGTCTCAGCTGAACGGTTCCGCGCGCCCGTACACGCTGAGCGACCGTCGCAACGTGCCGTCAAGCACGTTCCTGCACACGCCGTATTCGCGTGTGGGCCTGAATGAGCGCGAGGCGAAGGCGGCGGGACTGGATTACGTGGTCAAGCGACTGCCGGTGGCCACGGTGCCCAAGGCCCAGGTGATGCGTCGACCGGAGGGCATGATGAAGGCGCTCGTCGAGAACGGCACCGACCGCATTCTCGGCGCGATGCTGCTCGCCGCCGAATCGCACGAGGTGATCAACATCGTCAAGCTGGCGATGGATATGGGCGCGCCGGCCAGTACACTGCGCGACATGATGTTCACGCATCCGACCATGGCCGAAGCGCTGAACGACCTGTTCGCGTAACGGTCGCGGATCGCGCTTGTCCGCGATACATTTGCACAGCGTCCAACAAATCGGGGCTCCCCTCCTTGGATTGGAGGGGAGCCCCTTGGGTTATCGGCTAGTCAGCCTGCCGTCACGCCTCGCGGC
>OAWA01001528.1_pt1 | contig 10504 bp, 6 predicted proteins | sample 1516971 | NCBI WGS metagenome assembly OAWA01 (sample SAMEA2580097, study PRJEB22360) | human gut metagenome | biome: human gut; feature: human-associated habitat; material: faeces | place: Denmark | collected 2008/2010
GCTTGCGGCCGGTGGCCGTAAGCCTCCACGAACGGTCGGGCACGGTGACGTTGTCCTGCGTATACAGCGAGTTGTCACCCTGTTCACCGGCACTGATAATCACGTTCGCTTCGGATTCGCCATGTCGAATCACATACAAATCAAGGGGCATTCCCATATTCGTTTATTCCTTTGCTTTCATCCACATCCTGCGCGCGTTTCCGTTCTGTCGTTCATTCGGCCGGCGCGCATCATCATTGAATACTTTCACCGTAGTCGATTCGAACGTATGCCACACGCGAAACCACATCGATTTCACGATTGGCACACCCGAAGTTCGCGATGTCGTTACGTCCGGTTCACCGCATCGCCCGCGACACGCCGAGGCGCTACTACTCCGGCCAGATGCCGTTCTGTGAATACTTGGCGCGGTACTCACCCGGTGTCATGCCGCTATGTTTTTTGAACACTTTCGAAAAGTGGCTTTGCGACCGGTATGCGAGGATCTGTGCGATCTCATTGAAGCTGTATTCCGAATATTTCAGCATGTTTTCGGCGGCTTCCATACGTTTGTCGGTAATGTATTGCGACAATGACGTTCCCGTTTCGCGTGCGAACAGTTCTGACAGATACGTGGGATTCAAATGCACGTGCTGTGCCAGAATCGCGACAGTGATTTTCTCATGCAGATGGTAGTGGATGTAGTCCATGCATTCGTTGACGGCTTTGGAATGGGTGTCGGTTTTCTGCATGTCGGCCATAGCCCAAGTGAAGAAGGTCATCATGTCGGTGTGCAGTCGGCGCACGTCTTCCGGGGTCTTGCAATTGTCAAGATCTTGAATGTACAGATCGGAGGCGTTGTATGCGTCTTCCTCGTCCATGCCGCCTTCAATGGCGAAACGCGTGGCCAAGGTAATGGTGGTGACGAAACGGTATTTCGCGTTTTTCAGAGGATCGTCCGACAGATGGCCGTATAGTCCGGAATCCCACAGTTTCGCGCTTTCCGAAATGGCATTGATGTCGCCGGAGCGCATCATGTCATACTGCTTCATTTCCTCAACGTAGCGATGGTGGCGTACCCGATCCTCACGCGAAAGAAAGTCCAGATACCCCAGTTTCGCCTCATCGACAACCGACATGATTCTCCCCCTGTTTTACTACCGTCCGCTATTTACGATCGTCCAGATCGAATCCTCCTTCAAGGATAAAGCTTTTCAGCAACTTGGTGGCGAGAAGATTCGCAGTGAATTGGGTGACAGAGCTATCCGGCTTGCTGAAAAACGCCTTTGCCAAAGGCTTGTTGATGGACGCTTTCAACCGGTCGAACCGACCAAATTCATTCAGCGTCGCTTCGGTAAGATCAAGCCGTATCATCTCGTTGAGCAAAGCTCCATCCACGCCAAACGCCTTGGTGATCTTCTCCACTTGGCTGTTCTTGGCGCTGTTAGCATAATACGTAATGTAGTCACGCAGCGTTTTGCCCTCCTCCAACTCAATCTCGCCACGCTCCACATCATGCATGAACAGTTCAGCGTACCGTTGCTCCTCCTGACTGAGCGAAGCGAATGACTTATGCAGCTCCTCCTCGGCGGATGCCAACAGGGCTGTATCTCCTCCGCCGAGTGCCTTGAGCCATTTGGTGAAGTTGGCGTTCATGTAATCCGTATCGATCAATCCCGTGTCGATTTCGGTGATGTGCCCATCAAGATCGTATGGAGCCTCAGGACCCTCACTATGGCCTTCGCCATCTCCAGCAAACAACTCCTTGTATCGCTGAACGAGAATCAGATATGTGCGTTCGTCGAGCTCCGGCCGCACAACCTCCACCGAACCATCGTCATGGGTGACGGAGTATTCACGCTGCTGCCATGTAAATCCTTGTACTTTGGCGGCTTCAAGAAAATCATTGAGTTCCGAGAACAGCTTCGCGAACTTCCGGCATGCTTCCACAGACTCCGGCAGCTTCATGAAATCCTCCACGCCTTCGGCACGAAACACGGAAGCGATCTCTTCGAAACGCGCATCCATCAGACGCACGTTTTCCGGCAGTTTCTGCACAAACAGATCAAGCGGCTTGTCTCCGGAATACAGTTTCACCGCCGCTTCGATATACCCTTTCATGGTATGCGGCTTGCGATAGTAGCGTATCGTTCCGAAGGGCTTGTCGGAGCCGAACAGTCGGTTCGTGCGGCTAAACGCCTGAATAATGTTCTCGTAGTCGATGATCTTGTCGAGATACAGCGTGTTGACCCACTTGGAATCGAAGCCCGTCAGCATCTGGTCGACCACGATCAGCAGATCCAGCCGTTCCTCGCGATGCTGATCGACCGTCAGATATGGCCGCTTGTGGGAAAGCCGCGCAGTGATGTCCTTCTTCATCTTCGGCCATGTGGGGATGATGAAATCCTTGCCGAACAGTTCGTTGTAATCGCCGATGATCTCCTGAAGCGCGTCCCCTTTGAGAATCGCGCCGTTGGAGTTATCGACATTGGGATCGAACAGCGCAGTCACATGCATCTGCGGCGCACGCTCCTTGAACAAGCGATAATAGCTGATCGCCTCGGGAATGGAACTCGTGGCCAGCATCGCATGGAATTTGTTGCCCCTGCTCAGCAATGGGAATTGGTCGAGGATATCCTCCACAACCTTGCCCTCATGCGGGGTGCCCTGCGCGTACTGCGCCGAAGTCAGGTAATCCTCAATGCCCTTGATACGTTCTCCGGCCTGCGTTTCCATAGGTCCCATCGGCATTTGATTCGGATCCATGTAATGGTAGAACACTTCGGCTTTCACCGGATCCGCTTGGGCTTCCTCAACCGTCGCCGCTTTCGCCTTCTGCAACGCGACAGCCTGGCGAACATCCTTGTCTCGGTAGGTCAACACCATGTACGGGTCGAATCCGAGTACATTGCCATCGCGGATACCATCAGCGATGCTGTACCGGTGGAGGCAATCGCCGAATACCATTGATGTGGTTGAGCCCTTCTTGCGGTTCTCCTCATGGATCGGAGTGCCTGTGAAACCGAAATACAACGCGTTCGGGAAGGAATGGCGAATATCCTGCAGCATCTCGCCGAATGTGGAACGATGGCATTCATCGATGATGAACACGATGCGTTTGCCGGCGAGCTTCTTCACTTCCTCTTCGGTGATATGCCCTTCGCCGGCCTTGATGTTGCTCATTTTCTGAATGGACGTGACGATAAGCGTGTCCTTCGGGTCGATGCTTGCCAGCTTCGCCTTGAGCACATCCGTGTTTTCCGTACCTTGCACATCGTCGACATCATCGGCGAACGAACGGTATTCGAGCAATGACTGCGTGCCCAGCTCGATACGGTCCATGAGGAAGACAACCTTGTCGGCATCCTTCGAATCGGCGACAAGCTGCGCCGCTTTGAAACTGGTCATGGTTTTGCCCGAACCGGTAGTGTGCCACACATAACCGCCCGGTCGGCCCGGAGTGCCGCTCGGCACAGGCTCGTCCCATTTGCAGGTGCGGACACGGTCGGAAATGGCGTTCACCGCTTGGTATTGGTAGCTGCGCAGCACTTTGAGGCATCCGTCCGCGGAATCCGCGACCGTGTAGAAACCGATGAGCTGATGAGCCATGGGAATGGACAACAGGTCCGACGCGAACCGTTTCCACTCATCCTGCCCGACATGCTTGTTCGCCGCTGTGGGCTCATTGTTGTAGTCAGCCCAATGGAAGAAATAATCGTCGTTGAAATCGCCTTCACCGGGATTGGCGAAGTACACGGCATCGTCCGGGTTCATCGCCACGAAGACCTGTACGAGTCTGAACAGTCCGGTGAACACGCCTTCATGCGCGTATTTGGCGATTTGATTGGTGGCCTGGCTTATGGGGATGCCGCTTTTCTTCAATTCGATGTGGATGACCGGCATGCCGTTGATAAGCAGGCAAACGTCTCCCCTGCGATCGTTCAACATCTTATTTTTAGCTGGATAAATAGGCTGTCTTGCGATTTGGTACCGGCTTTGCCCCGCTGCTATTTCCTGCCGATCATAGATCTTCAGGCTGATTTCCTTACCGTAATGAGCCTCATCCCTGGGATTATCACGTTTAATGGACACGGTCTTGCCGTTAATGAAGGAATTCAGCGCCAATGGTGTGCGCAATGTTTCGATCTGTTCGAGGATCTGCGCCATCTCACCTTTGGTAAGGCGCTGCCCATTCAATCGATCGATGCCTTTGTTGTTGTCGAACAGGATACTGGCCCAATTGTCGATAAGGTCCTGTTCAGTTGGATATTCCAACACGCCATCGGTCCATCCATGGCGCTTCAACACCGCAACCAGATCGTCTTCGAAATCCGATTCTTTATCGTAGAACATGTTTCATCTCCCCGAATGCACCGTCACTTTCTGAGCCCAATCTTACGAGCGCAACCCCTAACATCCAAGAAGCAACACCACAATACTTACGCTGATGAAGGGTGATGAGGGAGTCCAGACGGTCGAAGAACCCGCCGATTTGGCGCTGCTCGTTTTCTGAGGCAGGCATAGAAATTCCGATTGAAGCAAAGTCATCGAATTTCAAAACTTGAGTGTCCTTGGAATTGCCCTGCGAAACCTGTTGATACTGTTTTAGCAACATCGGTTGCCTAAGAAGGCGCGCAAAGAATCGTGCATAAACCTCGGAATTGGGCCTTGCTACTACATATGCGGGGCTTACGATGCCGTCGTACCGACTTGCATCTACAGCCCCCTGCCACATGCGCATACTGTTGTAAACGACATCTCCGAAATGCACTATTTTGTAGTTCGCGAGACTCGCGCCAGGATTCGTCTCCCTATCGGACTCAGATGCTGGGTATATCCCGTTGGCTACGCTGACAGACAAAATCTCTCTATCGGAAGCTCGTTCATCACTCTCCTCGAACAGTTCACCCAGCTTACGCTGTTCCCAAGGGTCAGTGAAACCAGCAAAACGAATCTGCGGAACCAACGCTTTTCCATGCTGTTCGGCCATATCATTCACCCCCGAGCAGTGCTTTGAGCTCTTCCAGACCCGCCATGTCGCGAGCATTGCCGGTCAAATCGCCCAGCATTCCGGCCAATTCCTTCTCCGCTTCATCGATTTGGCCGCATACATCGGCATATGTGGTGGCGTACTTGTTCTTCAACGCGTTCACTTTGCCAATGAGCTCGTCGATCACGGCATTCGGCAGTTCTTCCAACTGCTTCTGCAATGGCGTAATCCACTTGGCTTCCAGCAACCTTCTGGCTTCCTCGTCACTCAATGCCTTAATCGTGTTGTAGGTCTTCTCCTCCAACGCGTTTCGCTTGGTCTTGATGCCGGACTTCAGCTTCTTCGCCTCATCAAACAGTTTCTGGGACTGCACCAAGCCACGCTCGAAATCGGAGGACGGATTCTTGCCGATCGCCTTGACCGCTTTCTTCAGCTCGGCGGCAACGAAGGCGTCACCGTCCTGATTGATTGCATCGCTGTTCTGCTTGTCATCCTCATCGAAACCTTCCAAAATGGTTTCAACCTCGGAATCGATGTCCTGCACACGGCGTTCGTCCGTCTCGATTGCGGCCAAATCATCGTGCAGCAGCTCGCGCTGAACCAGGTCGAACGGCAGAACGCGGCCAATCCAGCCATCCTGCACTTCCACATCCTTGCCGGCCTTCTTCTTGACGACCATGTTCGGATCCACGGCTCTTACCGCATCGAAACCTTCGGAACCTAACACTTCCAGATCAATGGAGATGCCGTTCCACGCATCATCAAGTTTCTGATAGGCGTCATACGGATCGATCAGCGCGGTATCGGCAACCATCGCATCCAATTCCTTGCCGATGGCCGTTTCCTGCCCGAGCGCATCCACCTGTTCAGGATGCGCCACCAAACGGGAGCGCAGGTCAGCAGGCAGGCCGGAAATGGCTTGCCCATACGAGGCAATGAACGCCTGTACGTCGGCATTGTTGCGCACCACAGTGGCGATATCATCGTGATCGCAGGCATAGCAGGCACCATTATCACGGAACAGTTCAGCCTTCAAACTCGGCCAAGCGTTCCAATATTCCTCAAGCTGCTCAACCTCACTCTTCGGAACGCCACCGAACATCGAAGCGTACACATCCCACATTTCCGCATCCTCGGATGAATCGACATAACGCGGAATGTTGAGGTTGTAATCGTTGGCGCGAATCTCATCGATGGACACCAGACGGCTGAACTTGGGTACCGTGCGATTGTTCGACACCACATCGACAATGCGTTTGATATCAGAAGCCTGTAGCTTGTTGTTCTTGCCGTCCTTGATGAAATGTTTCGACGCATCAACGATGAGCACCCTGTCGTCGTCACGTTTTTTGCGCAACACCATCACGATGGTGGGGATACCCGTACCAAAGAAAATATTCGCAGGTAGACCAATAATCGCCTGAATATGACGGTTCTCGATCAGATTCTTACGAATCTGACCTTCCTCTCCGCCGCGGAACAGCACGCCATGCGGCAGAACGATGGTCATGATGCCATCGGCACGCAGATGGTACAAGTCGTGGAGCAGGAAAGCATAATCTGCCCTGGACTTCGGAGCTATGCCATAGCTGAAACGCGGATCGATCTCCTTGTCAGTGGGATCCCAATTCTGCGAATAGGGTGGGTTGGAGACCACCGCATCCACGAACAGCGGATTGTACGTTTCCTCCTTGTTCTCCAACGTGTCGAACCACGGCCAGTCGTCCTCCAGAGTGTCGCCGTTGCGGGCAACGATGTTGTCGGGAAGAATGCCACGCATCACCAGATTCATACGCGTGAGGTTGTAGGTGTTCTCCTTGAGCTCCTGCGCGTAATACATGATGGAATCCGGATTGCCGTTACGTCGAGCCACCGCCTGACCGATATGAATCAACAAGGAACCGGAGCCGGATGTCGGATCGTAGATCTTGATCTGCTCGCGCCCCTGCAAATGCCAGGCGACGATTTCGCTCATCAGCTGGGAAACCTCAGAAGGTGTGTAGAATTCGCCGGCCTTCTTCCCCGCATTGGCGGCGAAATTGCTGATGAGATATTCGTAGATGAAGCCGAGAACGTCATAATCCTGACGACCATCCATCGGAATGTCTTTAATGAGGTAAATCAAATCTCGCGCGGCCTTGGACTGGCTTCTCGCGTCGGTGCCAAGTTTGGAAAGCCCGGTCTGCAACGTGTCGAAAATACCGTCGAACACTCTCTTACGCGCCGGATTGATGTTGCGGGAGAACGCCGAAAGCGCATCACGCACGTTGGAAATCTCGAAATCGTTGCCCTTTTTGATCCATGTGGAAAACAGGTTGTCATAGGCGATGAAATAGCCACACTCATCCTGTACGCCTTCCACAATGTCCGGATTATCCTCCGTAAGTTGTGGCAGGTCATCCTCGGTGAAATCGTTGGCCTTCAAGCGCATCAGCTCGTTTTCCGAAAGGAATTTATAGAAAATGAAGCCAAGAATGTAATCCTTGTATTCGTTCGCCTCGATCTTGGAACGCATCTTATTGGCGGATTCCCAAATCTTCGAAGCGAGCTGCTGCTTATTCATCTATCCCTCCTCATTGCGGTACCGGCAAACCAATGCACGGCTCCACGAGTGACTGCACATCTTCCATAAGAATACCGCGCCCCCGCTTGGGAACAGCGTAAGCTGGGTGAGCTATATCAGAAAAATGATGAGCGAAATACTGATGGTTTAGGATCTGAACGAACCTTATCCGTTGCTTCAATGACGTTTAACTCTACAGGCAACGGAGCTGATGAATCTTCCTTGCCGAGCTACAAGCGGCTTCGATTAGGCGATATCGCATTTGAAGGACATGCTAACAAAGAATTTGCTTATGGAAGGTTCGTGCTTAATGATGCTGGAAACGGCATTATGTCACCAAGATTCACTTGCTTGCGACCAATTGTTGAACAGGAGTACTCATTCTGGAAGTACTTTATTCACAGCGAGGAAGTTATGCGGCCAATTCTTGTGAATTCCACAAAAAGTGGCACTATGATGAACGAATTAGTTGTAAAGGACTTCCTTGAGCAGGAAATTCTCGTTCCGTCTTTACCAGAGCAGCGCCAAATCGGCGCGTTCTTCGACTGTCTGGACTCGCTCATCACCCTTCATCAGCGTAAGTATGATGGCTGCACCTTATCCCCCATCTTTTTAGAAAGGTGCACACTATGCAGGAAAACATCACTTCGGAATCGCTGTTTTGCGACTACTACGCCCAGTGGGTGAGAACGTATAAGGAAGGTGCCATCAGAGACGTGACCATGGGTAAATATCGACTCACACAATCTTGGATCGGCAAACTCATCCCTGAACTAAGACTTGCCGATATGGATCGCACCGCCTATCAGCAGCTCATTAACGGTTACGCGCAGCATCATGAGCGCCAGACCACCATGGATTTTCATCACCAGATCAAAGGCGCCATTCTCGATGCCGTTGATGAAGGACTCATTCCCCGTGATCCGACACGCAAAGTCATTATCAAAGGCAAGCAGCCACGCATCAAAAAAATGAAGTATCTCAACCAATTCGAGCTGCACGCTATGCTCGCTGATCTTGATCTTGGCGATGAGGCAAGTTGGGATTGGCTCATTCTCCTCATCGCGAAAACCGGACTCCGCTTCTCCGAAGCGCTTGGGCTCACGCCCGACGACTTCGATTTCGCCCACCAAACGCTTTCCGTCAGCAAAACCTGGGATTACAAAAACGGCGGCGGTTTTGTACCCACGAAAAACGAATCCTCCGTGCGCAAAGTGCAGCTTGACTGGCAGCTCATCATGCAGCTTTCCGGACTGCTCAAGAATCTTCCGCATGACAAACCCATCTTCGTGCACGGCAAAGTCTACAATTCCACAGCCAACGACGTGCTTGCCAGACATTGCAAGAACGTGGATGTGCCAGTCATTTCCATCCACGGATTGCGGCATACGCACGCATCACTGCTGCTGTTCGCCGGCGTATCGATCGCCAGCGTGTCGCGCCGCCTCGGCCACGCCAGCATGACCACAACACAGGAAACCTATCTGCATGTCATTCGCGAATTGGAAAACAAGGACGTGGACATCGTCATGCGAGCGCTGTCGACGCTTATCTGACACGATGCTGTTTTGCGAGATACCGATGGACGGCTCGCAGGTCCTTCAATCGCAAGGCAGCTAGAAAAAGAAATCCGCTGGAGAAACCGGTTCTTCCAGCGGGACTTCACCTTGCGAATCAATGTACAGCGCATGTCACAGGTAGGTGGACCAGCCGAGCTTGACGGCGAGGATGATGCCGGTGAGCACAGCGGCGGCGCGCATGATGTTCTCCGGAATATGGCGGGTGACGGGTGGTGCGATCGCACTGCCGATCGTGCAACCGAGGCACATCATGATGGCGAACGGCCAATCGACGGAACCACGGATGATGAACATGATTGCGGCGGAAATGTTCGCACCGAACCCGACTACCGTCTTCAGCGCGTTGATCTGGTGGAACGGGCCGATCTTACCCAAGTCGAGAATCGCCAAGGCAAGCGTACCTGCTGCGGCACCGAAATAGCCGGAATAAATGCCGACAAAACTTACGCCAAGCCATAGCCACCACGGATCGTTGCGCAACGTGCCGCTTGCGGTTTTGCTGGCGATCCGCGCGGCTCGTTCGCCTTGATGCGATTGCGGCAGCGCCTGCGCCACGGCGTCTCGCGCGGCCGCCTTCTTCCGTGGATTGAGTGCGATGATGATCGCGCTGAACAGGATCAGCGGCGGCACCGCGCATTCGAACACTTCTGCCGGCAGTTCCAGCAGCAACAGTCCGCCGATAATGCCACCGACCAATCCGATGCAGGCGTAGACGGCCACGCGCACGCCTTGGCCTTTGAGCTCCTTTCGGGCGGAAAGCAGTCCGCCGATGCCCGTACCGCACACGCCCACCGTGTTCGTGGTGTTGGACAGCACAGGCGGAATGCCGAACGCCAGCAACGCCGGATAGGATATCAGCGAGGATGCGCCGACCGCGTATCCAACGAATCCCGCCCCGATGCCGGCTGCGAGCACCAGCAGCAATGTGGTGATGGACACTCCCGCGATCATGACCGTTTCTCCCGATTTCCCGACTGATATGACAACGGGAGCCAAGCGTAATGGCTTGGCTCCCGAAAATATCGGGTTTGTTCAGAACGTGGCTGACTGCCGCGTTTGAACTATCGTTGTTCAGTGATTGCGCTTGGCAATCAGCGACTCGGTCCAGTAGGCGGCGAGCGGGATCAGCGCCCACTGCAAGGCGAGTCCCGGCAGACCGGCGGCCAGGTCGCTCGTCCATGTTGCGGCGACCGCCTTGCTTGAGCCGAACGCGAACACAGCGATCGCAGTGGCCGCGGTCAGCACCACACGGCCGGCCAGCTGGGCGTTGACCACCTTCGCAAGACTCGGCAGCTTGACTTCGCGCAGCAGACCGGCCACAAGACCATACGCGCACAATTCCACCATCATCAGCGGCAGCATCGCCAGCATCGGCATGGCGGAGCCTGAGCA
>OAWA01001531.1_pt1 | contig 10484 bp, 7 predicted proteins | sample 1516971 | NCBI WGS metagenome assembly OAWA01 (sample SAMEA2580097, study PRJEB22360) | human gut metagenome | biome: human gut; feature: human-associated habitat; material: faeces | place: Denmark | collected 2008/2010
ACCACGTCCACATTTGCCATCCGTCACTCCTAAGAACGCTGTTGTATTGACTTCCTCACCTGCCTCATTTTTAGCCGTTATTTTGATATTCTGGTAGTAAGGGATAAAGCTGAATGACGCATTGTAGTCCGTGTTGGAACCCGGATTTAGGTAATCATATTGCAGCACCCATAAACTTTCTTTGTTACCGCTACCCCTGTTTTGGTTGTTCAGCCGGAACAGATCCCAATAGACATCGCCGGCTTCGTTCTGACGTGAACCGAAACGGTTGGTCATAAGTGCCATTTCCGGATGGTCAATTACGGCACTTGCCGCTTGTATCGCCTCGTCATATAAGCCTAAACAGATGTTGACTTCTGCCAACAGGTGTTGTGCGACCTGCTTACTTAGCTTTCCGTCTTTTACCGATTCGATATTAGGAAGCAAAGAAACAGCTTCTTCCAGATCTTGTTTGATTTGCTTATAAACTTCTTCCCGGCTTGCCCGTACATAGTCGCGGCGAGGAGTCGTGATTTCTTCCAGAATCAAAGGGACGCCTCCGAATAGATTGGCTAGCATACGGTAAGCATACCCTCTGAACACCAAAGCTTCTCCTCTGATTACCTTTTTATCTTCGTCATTTACCTGGCTGGCATTTGTTAAACGGTTTAAAATAACGTTGGCATTGGATATGACCGTGTAGGATTCTTTCCAAACCTCTTTAGGTACGGCAAAAGTCGGTACCATCACGTTTTTATAATCATTCAACTTTGCCGGCTTATAGTAATCGGTTCCGTTGAAAGCAAAATCTGTTGCATAATAGAAAGCGAAGCGGGTGTCCATTGTCATCTCGCAAACCTGATATCTTACACGGTTATACAGGTAGTTTAACGATGATTGGAAATGAGCGCTTGTCTCCATTGAATTCTCCGGCGAATAAAAATCCAGAGGTTTTTCCTTCAAAAAGTCGTGCTCGTCGCATGAAGAAAAGGAGGCGAATGCCGCTAAAAGCATAATGCCGTATTTGATTGATTTCATATTCATATATAATTAAAATTCAAGATTAAGACCAATAGAATAGCTTCTCATAACCGGATACTTGCTCGTGTTCAGACCGGTTCCTGTTTCAGGATCCCAACCATCCCAGTCGGTGAAAGTAAGGAGGTTCTTTCCTGTTACATACAGTTTCAGCCGGTTGACTTTGAACTTGCTTAGGAAAGAGGCGGGTACATTATAGGACAATGTAACATCCTGCAAACGGACGAAGCTGCGTTGTACATAAGGGGAAAACGTGTATCCGAGCGCTTGAGTATAATAGCCTAACTGGCGGTAACGTGCGTTCGGGTTTTCCGGTGTCCAGTAATCGAAGTTGAACAGGTTGTTCTGGTAGATATTATCCGGATTGGCAAGGTCTTTGCCCGGCTGTCCGTAATAATAATTTTTTCCTCCTTGTACGGAATTGATCATGAATTTGAATTCCCAATTTTTGTAGCGGAATGAGTTCTGGATGCTGAAGCGATAAGCAGGATCGGAATAGCCTATTATCTTTCGGTCTTTATCGGCGGTATATTTACCATCGTTGTTAACATCTTCCACTTTATAAGTCCCATATTCGAATCCGTCGGGAATCAGACCATTCTGTTTGTCTGCAATCTGCCACATGCCGATGATGTTGTAATCATAACAAACTCCATACGGATGGTTGATAAATATCTTATCGGAGATCAGGTCGTCTTCCCGTCCGTCACCGTCGGCATCGATTCCCAGAATACTTTTAACCTTGTTGCGGTTACGGGAGAAGTTGAATGTGACATCCCAGGAGAAATCTTTTGTTTCTATAGGGATTCCTGTTACGGTCATTTCAAAACCTTTGTTGCTCATTTTACCGATATTGGACGGGATTTTGTCCAGACCGTTCATTTGCGGAATATTGATATTGAATAACAAGTTGTTCGTTTGCGATGTGTAATATTCAACAGTACCGAAAATACGACTGTTTAAAGCACTGAAATCGGCGGCGATATTGAACGTATTGGTCGTTTCCCATTTCAAATCGGCGTTGGCCAACGATTTGATCCATTGCATTTGTTCGGCGCTTACGCCATCTCCAAACAGGTACCCGGCATTGACAGTCGAGTCGTCCACTTTAACGGAGCCAACTCCGGCTCCCATCTGTGCCATTGTCTGATACCGTCCTACCGTACGGTTACCGTTTTGGCCATAAGAGAGGCGCAGTTTCAGGTTCTCCATCCAGTCCACATTATTTTTGAAGAAGTCTTCTTCGCTGATACGCCATGCCAAAGCAGCGGAGGGAAATACACCGAACTTGTGGTTTTTCCCGAATCCGGAGAACCCATCGCGGCGGACTGTTCCGGTGACGATATATTTGTCGTTGAACGTATAGATGGCACGCAGCATGGTGTACAGGCTGGATTCTGTCCATGCGCCTGATTTAGCTGTTTGCAAGTCTGCCTGCCCTGCGTCCAGTTTGTTGTAGCCCAGAATATCATTAGAGAAGTTGGTTGCTCCTGCCTTTGTCATCTCGTACTGTCTTTTTTCCACTCCATATACGAAAGTGGCATTGATTGCATGCTTTCCGAACTTGTTTTTATACGACAGGATGTTGTCGACTGTCCAGTTATACTCGCTGTTGTTCTCTTTTGAACCGGAACCTGTAAAGTTCGCTCCCCATTTGTTGAAGTTGTAAATCTTGTTTTCGATCAGGTTCTGCGAGAAGTTCATACGGTAATTCAATCCTTTCAGAAATGGGAAATCAATGTCTGCATAGAAGTTTCCGAACAGATTGTAACGCTTGTTGGTGTCATCCTGTTGGATAGTCAGTAACGGATTCAGGGAGTTTTTATACGGTTCGCGAATATAGTCGCCGTTTTCATCGGTTGCCGCAACAATAGGAGGAAGTCCTACAACAGTAGACAGATCGGGTGATTCACCTGAATAATCGCTGACAGTGAAGAATGATTGTACACCTACTTTCAGGAAGCTCGTGATTTTGGTATCCATGTTGATACGGATGTTGTAGCGTTTATATGTATCGTTGATTACCAGGTTCTTCTGATCTGTATAACCCATAGAGAAGAAGTAGCTGCTCAATTCGTTTTTCCCTCTTACACTCAGATTGTGATTTTGGATATAAGGGGTTTTGTTTGTCAGCATATTCCACCAGTCGGTTTCCGTCCCGTTTTCATATCCGTCCAGTGCGTTGCGGTCCATCAAATGCGAAGTCGGATCCCAATTCGGATTCGGTTGGAGCATATCGTCTCCAATACGGCTTTCTTCGAGGAAGCGGTCTGCGATCTTGCGAAGGAACCCGTCGCGTCCTTCGGGATACATGTCTTTGTTGGTCGGTTGCTGGTAAGAGAACGAACCGCTGTATTCGATTGTCGGTTTACTCATCACCTTACCCGTTTTGGAAGTGATCAGGATCACACCGTTGCTGGCTTCCGATCCATAGATGGCGGCGGCGCTTGCATCTTTCAGGATATCGATGGATTCGACATCGTTCATATTGATATCGACCATGTTCCCACGGAAAATGATGCCGTCCAGAACGATCAACGGACTGTTACCGCCACTGATGGACGTACGGCCGCGGATAGACATATCCGGATCTTTACCGGCTTCAGATACCGAGCTTACGTTCAGTCCGGGAACCGTCCCCTGTAATGCCGAACCCAAGCTGATATTCGGTGATTCCTGCAAAGTTCCCAGATCGGCACGGACAACAGACCCGGCTAGGTCGCTTTTCTTGGCCGTCCCATAACCGACGACGACGACTTCGTCCAGCTTCTGTGCGTCTTCCGCCAACTGCACGTTGATGTTCTTCTGGCTATCGACTGTAATCTCTTTGGTCACGTATCCGATATAGGAAAACTGGATCACCGCTCCCTGGGGAACCGAGAGGGTATAATTGCCGTCCATATCTGTGATGATCCCGTTGGTTGTGCCTTTTTCTACCACATTAGCACCGGCAATAGGGCCTAAATTGTCACTTACCGTACCGGAAATCGTCACTTGCTTCTGTTGCTGTTGAACCGTTTGGGCAGAGATGATGATGTGATTGTTCCGGATGACGAATGTGCATCCGCTCTCTTTCAGGATCAGTGCGAGTGTTTCATTCAAAGATTTATTGTTAACAGAGGCATTGACCTGTTTATTCAGATTAATGACCGACTCATCATAGTCGACCGACATACCTGTTTGTTTCTCTATTTCGGAGAAAGCATCTTTGATTGTGATGTTGTGGGATGGCAGTGTGATCGACTGGCTACTGGCAACTGTCTGTTGCACAAAAAAGAAAAGAAAAAACATTAACGAAACGCGGAATAAACTAATTAGCTTATTCTGTTGTGTTTTCAGGTTTAATTCCATATTTTTGTAAAATTAGATATTTAAGTAAATACTATGCATGATTTTTATCCTGCCGGATAATTAGTTAGAATGAATGGTGTTGCTCGATTTCAAGCCGGGGAGATCTGATTGGCGTCATCTTCCCGGTTCTTTTTTTCATATTAGTATCTCCTCTTTTTTAGTTTATGTACACTTTGTCCTCTTTTATTTTGTAGTTCAGTCCTTTTATCATCTCTTTCATGACTTCCAGTACTTGTTTCAGGCCCTCGTCAGGATTAAACTTCATTGTAAAGCTTCTGCCGGCGAACCGTTCCGTCTCGTAATTGATCGTTACATCGAATTTACGTTCGATGGTCTTTACGATCTGGTCGAACGAGGCCGTCTGGAATATCAGATACCCGTCGGTCCATTGCATCACGCGTCCGGCGTCGACAGTATTGAGTGCCAGTGTTTCCAGGCGGTGATTGTAGATGATTTGTTCGTCTGGCGATAAAATCAGGCTTGTGTCTTGCTTCAAACAGGGATAGACTTGGATTTTCCCTTCTTCCAACGTGGCAATCGTAACATCCTGGTCTGAATAAGCGTTTAGATTGAATACGGTGCCGAGTGCTTTGACCGTCATATGGGCGGTTTTGACCAAAAAGGGTTTTGTCGGATCTTTGGCGACTTGGAAGCGGGCTTCCCCGTTGAGGAACAGGAGACGTCTTTTTCCCCTGAAATGTTTGTCATAGACCAGTAAAGAACCGGAGTTCAACCAAACTTTCGTCCCATCGGGCAGTTTTACTTGTTTCTGTTCTCCATTTGCGACGAAACATTCTTTCAATTGAGCTTCTTCCACAACCGGATTTACTTTTGTCAGATAATAATAGGTACCGAAAGCACCAAGCAACGGCAAAAGTAGTATGGCGGCAATTCTCTTGATATATAAGCCAATTGGCTTGTGATCCGCTTATGTAGTCGGGATAATTCCTGGAAAGTGGATTCGTTTGCCACGGCAGATTTCTCTTCCCATAAAGTAACCATCGCCTTTTCTTTCTCTTCCTGAAAATTCCGGTCAAGCAGCCAGGCATGGAACTTCTTCTGTATTTCCGGGGACAGGTCGTTCTCGAAAAATTTCTCTATTAATATATGTATGTTTCTTTTGCCCATTTTTCGTCTTTATATTATAGCTAACGGATGAGTGGGGAAGCACACACAGCCGGAAGTGCATTTTTTTCAGAAAAAAAGCAGCAAAGTGGAATATGCGATCTTCCGCAATTCGGCAAGGGCTTGTGTCATGTGGTTTTCTACTGTCCGTTTGCTGATATTCAGCCGTTGGGCGATTTCTTCATTGCTCAGGCCATCTTTCCGGCTCATAATAAAGATGTTCCGGCGTTGAGGCGGCATCTTCTCGACAGCAATGTCAATGAGCAGCGATAGCTCCCTGGCGTAGAGTTCTTCTTCTATCAGATCGTCGTAGGTCGATCTTCTTTGCTCTTTTTGCTGGTAGTTTTCTTCGATCAGGCTGTGTTCGTAATAATCATAGATCATGTTGCGGGCCATGCGGAAGAGATAGGCCTTAAAAGAATCTACTTTTGAGATCGTTTCCCGGTTGGTCCAGATTTTATAGAAGATATCTTGGGTCATGTCGCTCGCTTCATCCCGATTCTTTATGAAACCTGTTAAGAAGTGCTTTAGTCTTGGACTGTATTGGATGTAAAGCATATCGAAGGCTTTATGATCCCCCTTTCCAAGTTCTTCCAGATATTTTGACTCAAGGTTGATATCCATTTTTGTTTTCTATTGTACGCTCTATCCCTTTATAAATATGAAAAACGAAAGATATGGAAAATAATCTGAAGAGGCAATTTTTTTCAGCAAGAAATATCGAATTGAACAACAGGCTTCATCGAATGAAAGACCGGATAAACGATAATTTGAAGCAAGTGCCTGATAACTCGATGCAAGGAAAAAATGGTTCGTGCAGAATAATAATCCAAAAGTGTCAAATATTTTGACGCTCGCTTGCAAGGTAACGGGGAAGCGGATAACTTTACCGGAAAAAGATCTTATGCAAGCCGGAACTATCCTGATCGTTGATGATAACAAAAGCGTACTGACCTCTCTCGAACTGCTTCTGGAAGATGAGTTCGAAGGGGTGGAGACTGCCTCGAACCCGAACAGTATCCTTTCGGTCCTGGACAGTCGGCCGGTTGATCTTGTCCTGTTGGATATGAATTTCTCTGCCGGAGTCAATACTGGTAATGAAGGGCTTTTCTGGCTCCGTCGCATACGGGAGATCGCACCGGAACTTCCTGTTATCATGCTGACTGCCTACGGGGATGTCGAGTTGGTAGTTAGGGCGTTGAAGGGTGGGGCAGCCGATTTTGTATTGAAGCCCTGGGACAACGATAACCTGATCGGGAAGATACGTGCCGCCCTGCGCGAACGGAAATCCAGTCAGCTGGTGCATCCAGTGGAGAGGCCGAGTGAGCCGGCTATGATTATCGGGCATTCTCCCGTGATGATGAAACTGATCAAAGTGGTGACAAAAGTAGCTAAGACAGACGCCAATGTCCTGATCACCGGAGAGAACGGTACAGGTAAGGAGATGCTAGCACGTGAGATACACCGCCTTTCGCTCCGCAGCGGCCGAGAGATGGTCAACGTGGATATGGGAGCCGTCAGCGAGTCGCTGTTCGAAAGCGAGTTGTTCGGGCATGAACGAGGCGCTTTTACGGATGCGCGCGAGAGCCGTCCGGGGAAGTTCGAGGCGGCACACGGGAGCACACTGTTTCTCGACGAGATCGGAAACCTGCCGTTAGGATTGCAAGCCAAGCTCTTGGCTGCCTTGCAGAATCGCGAGGTCACCCGCCTTGGGAGCAATCGGAAGATTCCGGTCGACATACGCCTGATTGCCGCCACGAACCGCAACCTGCCGGAGATGGTGGCTCAGTCGCTTTTCCGTGAAGACCTGTTCTACCGCATTAATACGATACAGATCGAGATTCCGCCTCTTCGGAACCGGCGGGAAGATATCGCCCTGTTTGTCGATTATTTCCTGAAAAAATATACAGACCTTTACGGGCGGCCGGGGCTAATCCTGCATCCGCAGGCGTTGGAGAAGCTCGCGAACTATGACTGGCCCGGCAACATCCGGGAATTGCAGCATACGATCGAGAAGGCGGTGATCCTAGCGGAAAAGAATGTGATTCGTGCCTCCGACCTCTTTATCCGTCCGGGAAAGGCGCTCTCTTTTAGCGAAGTACCCAATTTAGAAGAGGTGGAGCGGCAGGCGATCTTGGCGGCTATCACCCAGAATGAAGGGAACCTGACGGCTGCGGCAGAGCAGTTGGGCGTGAGCCGGCAGACTTTGTATAATAAGATGAAGCGTTTCAACCTCTGATCCCCCGCCGATATGTTCAGTGCCCGTCTATACATACGCATTCTTTTGCAAGTGGTTGCCATCGTACTGGTGGCGGGCTTTGGCGTGGGCGGCATCGTTACGGGGCGGGCAGTCATACTGGGTTTCGTGGCCCTCTTTATCGCAGCGTGGCTGATCAGTCTCCTTGTCTATTATCTCAACGCTTCGAACCGGAGGATACAGCTTTTCCTGGATGCCATCGAGGACGACGAATCGATGCTCTATTTCCCCGAAGACATCGGAAGCCGGGAACAGCGTCGCCTGCATGCCGCCTTCAACCGCATACACATGTTGATGACCGAGAACAGACGGAAGGCGTTCGACCGCGAACTGCATTGCAAGGAATATGAATCGTGGGATAAGCTGATGCATGTCCTGACACACGAAATCATGAACTCCATCGCTCCGGTCGTTTCCCTCTCCGGCACGCTCCTTTCTTATTTCCGGACGAAAGACGCGCCGAAAAGCAGCGGGGAGATCACCGATGCCACCATCCGCAAGACGATACGGGGATTGGATACCATCAAAAGCCAGGGGCAAACCCTGATGCATTTCACCGAATCGTACCGGCAGTTCGCTTACCTGAAGCAGCCGGAGCCTGAGCCATTCCCGCTCACGTATCTGCTGCAAAACCTGCAAACTCTGTACTTGCCGGATATGCAACGGCAGCATATTGATTTCTCCCTCGTGCTGTTCCAGCCGGAGATAACGGTCCATGCAGACGAAAAGCTGCTGTCACAAGTCTTGATCAACCTGCTGAAGAACGCTATGCAGGCACTCGAAGGGCAGGCGGATGGAAAGATCCGTATGGAAGTCGATACGGAGAAGAATCAATTGCTTATCCGGGTGACGGACAACGGTCCTGGCGTCCCTTCCGACCTGATAGAAGATATCTTCGTCCCCTTCTTCACCACCAAGGCTACGGGAAGCGGCATTGGGTTGAGCCTTTCCCGGCAGATCATACGGATGCATGGAGGAGAATTGTCGGTGGCTTCGCTACCTTACCGGGAAACCTGCTTCACGGTTTCTTTACCTGTAAAGCCTTAAGAATTACCGTCTCTTGATTTCTACCCGCGAAGTGAGCGGATAGCGCAAGCCTTTGGAGGACTTATAATAGACTTCGGCCGCACCGATCTTCAGTTTGGCGCGTATCTTGATCGGGATATGGTTCTCGTCGTCGCCGATCCAGATCTCGGCGGCTTCCTTGCTTTGGGTAAAGGCGTCGTCGTAGATGTCGATATAGAAATGGCGGGTTCTGTACTTCAACGTCTCACTTCGTTCAACGATCTGCTGCCCGGTATAGCGGAAACTGATGTTGATGCGTTCGCGTCCGATCGCCACTTGGAAAGGGAAGCTCTCACCGCTTTTCATCTTGTCCCAGTCCAGGGAACGCAGATACATCGTTGCTCCCAGCATGTCGAACATGTGTGGGTCTTCCGTCACGAGCATCGTGTCGATCTTCGTGCGGGTGGGCGTATAACGGTGGGAATGAGCGAGTATCTTCTTCCGGTCGTAGGAGAAACGGATGTCGTCTATCAGATAATAGTCATTCTCGTTTACCCGCTTCTCACTCCGTAGAAGCAGCATGTCGGGGGTAAAATGGCAATCGATCGTATCTCGCATCTTATAGACCTTTTCGATAATGCCGGAGGTACGGAAGATAAGCCGGTAGTGATAGGACGGCTCGCCCTCGTATTCCGCGTCGCGGATGGAAAGGGTGGCGTGGCCTGCACGGGGCATCAGAAGGCCCCATTTGAAGTATAACTCATACTGCACTTCCTCGCCGGGGCTGAACCTGTGGCGGACTGGGATTTCCTGCGCTTTCGCACACACGGCCGATAGCAATAGCAAAAATATCAGCCACAGGCGGACGATGTCAGAACGGCATTCCCATGTTGCCGCCGCTATTATTCCTTGGCGATGATTGTTGACTTTCATCTTTGTAGTTTCTTTTCTTCTTGGTTGCTTCCTTCGGCTTATTCTTCGTTATCTCAAGAGGCTTTTGCTTGGCCAGCGGGGTGGAGTTGACATTCCATGTCTCTTCGACCTGCCAGTTCTGCATGATCTCGTACATTTTGGGAGAATAATAAACTTCTTCGGGCTGTCGCTTTTCGATATAATTACCGGTATCCCACACTCCGTTGCCGTTTGTGTCGATCACGATACGGGCATAATACTTATCGGGCTTCAAGTCCATGAAGAGTACTCCGCCGTCTTTTACTTTCGCTTTGCGGACAGGGGCGTCTCCACTACTGAGCAATTCGACGAAAGCAGTCGTGTCCACACCGTTGATATTGAGATAGAGATGGCCGTATTCGTCTTCTTTCTTGATTTTGAACTCACCGGTAAAGAAGTCGTTCCACTTCCCGTAAAGGCTGTGGATGGCGGCGGAGTCCACTTCGATGCGGTATTCTTCCCCATACTTCCACGGACGTCTGATAAAATAGTTCAGGCTGTTAGTCGAATCGGGGAAGAAGTCGAAATCTACCGTATTCCAAACGGTATCGATCTTTTGGTCGAGGAAGAACATCTCTTTGTTGATATCCAATACCGGTTCGTTGAAGGTTACGGATATCGTATCGAACAAGTCCATCGAACTGGGAGCGTCTACTTGCATGCCTAAGAACACGATCGGATCGGGTTCGTCTTTCTTTTTCTTCTTTTTCTTTTCTGCCGGACGGCGGCGCAATACCAGTTGGACCGTGTCGGTTTGCGGGCGCAGGATGTTCAGGGA
>OAWA01001539.1_pt1 | contig 10415 bp, 11 predicted proteins | sample 1516971 | NCBI WGS metagenome assembly OAWA01 (sample SAMEA2580097, study PRJEB22360) | human gut metagenome | biome: human gut; feature: human-associated habitat; material: faeces | place: Denmark | collected 2008/2010
CATGATGACCACTCATTAATACCTCAGGAACTTTCATCCCTCTAAAATCTTCTGGACGAGTATATTGCGGATATTCTAAAAGTCCACTAGAAAAAGAATCATCTTCATGGCTAGCCACTTTTCCTAAAACACCTGGAATTAAACGCACAACCGCATCAACCATCACCGTTGCTGCAACTTCTCCACCAGTTAAAACAAAATCTCCCAATGAAATTTCATCCGTCACCAATGTTTTAATACGTTCATCGTAGCCTTCATAATGTCCGCAAATAAAAATTAACTGCTCTTCTTGAGATAATTCTTCGGCCATTTTTTGGTCAAACTTTTTCCCAGCTGGGTCTAAAAGAATAACACGCGCAGGTTTTTCAGACTTCTGAGGTATTTTATCCATTGTGTCAAAGATTGGCTGTGGCATTAATAACATCCCTTGACCACCACCATAAGGCATATCATCAACATGACGTTGTTTATTCGTTGCATTTTCTCGAAAATCATGTGTATGTAGCTCCAAAATACCTTTATCTTGAGCTTTACCTACGATTGACTGATTAAGTGGGGCAAACATTTCCGGAAAGATACTTAAAATATCAATTCTCATATTTCTAGTCATCCAATCCTTCCATAATAGATACGTCCACTCGGTGTTGACTCACATCTACGTTTAAAATAACTGGCGGAATATAAGGCAATAATAAATCACGTTTTCCTTTACGTTTAACAACCCAAACATCATTAGCCCCTGGTTGAAGTATTTCAGAAATTTGACCAATTAGGACGTCATTTTCATAAACATCACTGCCAATAATTTCATGATAGTAAAATTCGCCATCATCTAAATCCTCTTGGTTTTCTTCTGCAATTTTGACAATATATCCCTTATACTTTTCAACATCATTAATATGATAAAATCCTTCAAATTTAACGACATAAAAATTCTTTTGGGGGCGACCAGACTTCACCTTTAAATCTTGAATATAATTATCCTTATCATCGAAAAGTGCCAAAACTGAACCTTTTGAGAAGCGTTCTTGAGCAAAATCTGTCGATGGCATCACGCGAACCTCTCCTTGAAGTCCTTGTGTGTTAACAATTGTTCCTACCTTGTAAAATTTTTCCATTCTACAATTATACCATACCTAATATGTCCTGATTTAAATAAAACTATTTTTTAAGTCTATTATTCAAGAAAAGCTATCTTTTCCTTGAATGAAAAAAATTCCCTAAGTTTAATTAATAAAAGAGCCAATCAAATTGAATGACTCTTTTTTTATATTTACCTTGATAATAATTAAAAATTTTCTTTTAGAAAAAAATCTTTAGTTCTTTCAATAAAATTCTCTGCCTCTGTATCTAAATGGAGAGCATGGTAACCATCTGCAATCTCTATTAATTCTAAGTTTTTCCCAGCATTGTTTGCAAATGAACGAATGGCCACGGGCGAACAAATCTGATCTGACTCACCACAGAATAATAAAGTTGGTATTTTCAAATTTCCAGCCTGACTTTGTGCAAAACGCCCCGCTTCCATAATCTGTGAAAAGAGCCGCAAAGAAAGAAGTTCGTGATATATTCCATCTTTGGTTACTAAATCTACTAAATCATTTCGGTGAGAAATTGCTTCAACTTTTAAGCCTGTTCGAACTCGAATTTTTGGACTTATTTTTCCTAAAAAACCTGCCAGTCTTTGAAGCGGGACGGCTGGTGGGTTTGTCAGCGCCAGCCAAGGAGATTCAATTACTGCTTTTTGGTAAAGTTTTTGATTTTCAATATTTCTTAGGAGAACATTGAGTGAAATATTTCCCCCCATACTATGTCCAAACAGATAAACCGGTAGTTTTGGATACTTTTTACCAATTATCTTCCTCACTTCTAAGACATCGCTAATTAGGCTTTCGTAAGCTCTAGCTCGTCCTTGAAGTTTTGGATTAGCAGCTGCCAAAACACCGTGTCCTCTCTGATCGTGCATTAGGCAAACAAAACCAGCATTGACTAATTCATTAATTAAATAGAGATAATGACTTGTGTATTCACCAAATCCATGAACTAATTGTACTACCGCTTTTGCTTTTTGGTCTGGCTCAAAAATTCCAAGGCGAATTCGGTAATGGTCTTTCATTGAAATAATTTCATACTGTTTTTTCATTGGATTTCCTTACTATTTTTAGCATATTATGAACCATTATAACAAATCCTATTTCTCTTTAGTAATGTTATAAAATTTAAAGGCCAAAACTAATAAAATAATGATTTTATTTCTCAGAGTCTATTTTGCTCAACTACTTCACTTAATACTCTAGTAAAGTCTAAAGAGTCATTAAAAGGATGAACAAAATCAAGAGGGTCACCTAAAAATTCTTTTAAATAATCCCTCACATCATCTGCTTCACATGAGCGCGGAGTTCCCAAAACTACTAATAAGATTCCTTTTTTCTTATCCATTATTCCATCTATATAAAAAATCAGTTTATTTATATTTATAACCGATTGTATCTACAATTGTTAATCAATATTTTTCATTCTAGCATAATTTTTCATACAATTAAAGTGAATCTTAAAAAAGTCTTTGATTATTATTAGGAATATTCGTCTAATCTAAAAAACCTCACTCTTCCAACTCTTTTAATATTTAATTTACTTTAAAATAAGTAAAATCCGAATCAGTAGCAAAAATAAAAGACCCACTAAGTGAGCCTTTAATTCTTATTGATCAACAAGAAGTCGAACTTTTTTTCCTTCTACAGGAACAAAGTAAACCACCGTGCGAATTGCTTGAATAATCCGACCTTGACGTCCGATAATTCGACCGATATCACCCTCCGCAACTTTAAGGTGATATTCCATAAATTCCTCACCCTCAATGAGTTCCAAAGAGACTTCATCTGGTTGAGTAACCAATGGTTTAACAATTGTTAGAACTAATTCTTTCACATCTTTTTGCATTTCTTACCTCTACTCTAACTTGAAAAATCTTCAAGTTCAATATATGTGATTTCTTTATTCACGAAAAGCTGCTAAAAAGCAGCTTATCTCAAAAATTATTTAGAAAGTTTTGATTCGTGGAATTTTTTCATAACGCCAGCTTTTGAAAGAAGGTTACGAACTGTATCTGAAGGTTGTGCTCCTTTGCTCAACCATTCCAATACGCGTTCTTCTTTAAGAGTTACTTGTTCTTCAGTTACAAGTGGGTTATAAGTCCCAACTGTTTCGATGAATTTACCATCACGTGGAGCACGTGAATCAGCAACATTGATACGGTAGAAAGGTTTTTTCTTAGAACCCATACGAGTCAAACGAATTTTTACAGACATTTTATATTTCCTATTTCTATTTTTATTATATTTAATATTATAGCAGACTAATTTCGCCCTGTCAAGAAAAAATCTTGACAGCTCTTTTTTAGTTTCTGAGACTTTTTAATAAACGGCGAGCTACTTCTTGATTCATCACTTTTTCCTGCCGAAGTTGCTGACTTATAATTGCTATCTCATCTGCTTTTGCACCCACGGATAATGCCAAAGAGCGAGCCTGTAAGCTCATATGTCCTTGTTGAATTCCTTCTGAAACAAGTGCGCGCAAAGCTGCTAAATTTTGTGCTAAACCAACTGCGGCGATAACTTTGGCCAGTTCTCTAGCATCTGTGATTCCTAAAATTTCCATTGTCGCTTGTGCTTTAGGTAAGACTTTCACCCCACCACCAACGGTCGCCACAGGTAAAGGAATTTCTAACTCTCCAAATAACTTTTCGGCATGAACTTCCCATTTAGCCAAACCTTGATATGTTCCTTCTTTTGCTGCATAAGCATGAATTGCTGCTGAAATAGCTCGCGTATCATTTCCTGTTGCAAGAATTACAGCATTTATCCCATTCATAATCCCTTTATTGTGTGTGCTAGCACGGTAAGGATCAAGTTTTGAGTATTGTGAAGCAACTGCAATTTTTTGAGCAATTTCTAAACCATTTGATTTTTTTGAAAGAGCATCAACTGGAATTTCACAGCTCACCTTTACTAAAGATTCAGTTGCATAGTTTGAAAGGATGCTAAACAGAATTTTTTCCTCAGAAAACCAGCCACGAAAAAGTTCTGCTACACCTTCCAATATAGAATTAATAATATTGGCACCCATTGCATCTTTGACATCCACTTTGAAATCAACTGAAATAAATTTCTCACTTGAAAAAAGTCTGCTCGAAATTTCTCTCAAACCGCCCCCACGCTTAATAATTGAAGGATACGAAAGCTTAGCTTGTTCAAATATTTCATTTTTGCATTCAGATATTTTCTTAATAATTTCTTCTGGTTTCTTTACGTCATAAAATACAATTTGCCCACGCATTAACCGTTCATCTATTTTAGCCGTAAAACTTTCCGCTATTTTTGCTCCATTACTCGCAGCAGCTATAACTGATGGTTCTTCTGTAACCATCGGAACGATGTATTCTTTTCCATTAATGACAAAATTTTGAGCAAGTCCCATTGGCAATTCAAATTCGGAAATTTGATTTTCAATTAGATTGTTTAAAATATTTGTATCTAAAGCCATTTCACTCAAAACTTCCTGAGTATCTTCTGACAGATTCAATAAATCTAATCGCTCTTTGGGCGACATTTGATAAAATTTTTTTCTCATATTTTCCAAAAATGCCCAGATAAGCTGGGCAATTCCTCCATTAATTTCTTAAAAATTACTTGTTTAAACCACAATAATTTTTAAAGGTTAGGATTTTTTAAAAGAACAGCCAAACCTAGGCCTCCACCGATACAAAGACTAGCAATTCCATAGCGTTTTTGCTCACGTTTTAAGGCATAAGACAAAGTCGTGAGAATTTTAGAACCACTTGAACCGATAGCATGGCCTAATGCAATTGCACCACCATAAATGTTAACTTGTGATTCATTTAAACCAAGTTCACGATTGACAGCAAGACTTGATGCTGCAAATGCTTCATTAATTTCAAACAGGTCAATATCTGAAAGTTCAAGCTCTGAACGATTAATTAATTTTTTGATAGCTTCAATTGGTGAAACTCCCATAATAGCAGGGTCAATTCCAACTTCTGTACTATCAACTAGTTCTGCTAGGTACGGAATCCCATGTTTTTCAGCATAGTCTTTCGTTGCAAGAATGACAGCTGAAGCTCCATCATTAACAGGAGAAGAATTACCTGCTGTCACAGTTCCATTTTCTTTGAAAGCTGTCCTTAAAGTGGCTAATTTTTCTAAACTAGAAGAAGGACGTGGTGTTTCGTCGACTCCGACTTCTCCAATCGCAACAATCTCTTCTTTAAAAATTCCCGCTTGACTTGCAGCGACCGCTTTTTCTTGAGAGTTTTGCGCAAAAGCGTCTTGGTCTGCTCGACTTATATCAAATTGTTCAGCAATAGTTTCACCAATAATTCCCATAGAAATTCCTGAGAAGGCATCAACTAAGCCATCATTTAACATACTTAATGTTTCTTCTTGAGTTTTTCGATTCTTTATAATTGGGGCATTAGACATAGATTCTGTCCCACCAGCGATTACAACTTCTGCTTCACCAAGCTGTAAAAGTTGTTTAGCTAAAATCACTGCTTTCATTCCTGAACCACAAACTTCGTTGATTGTTGAAGCGGGCACTGTATTAGATAAACCACTATGAATCGCAATTTGACGTGCTATATTTTGACCATTACCAGCTTGAAGAACATTTCCAAAAATAACTTGTTCAACATCTGATTTTATATTTTCATGTTTTGACAATAAGTTTGAAACAACATGTGTCCCAAGTTCTGCTGCTGAATATTCAGCAAGAGCACCGTCGTATCTTCCAACTGGTGTTCTTAAGGCGTCAATGATTACAATTTCTTTCACGAATGAACCTCCGAAAGCCATTATAGCATATTTTAAACTACTTTTGTCAAAGTCTCTTTACATTAAATTAATAAACAATATCTAATCAATGACTCTATTCAAGCATTTTTTTATCATTTAAAATACAAACCAATTTACTTAATTCCAATTTTCATTAATTAAACAAAAAATTAAATGTGTGTATTTTATAGAAAGAAAATATCTTAGCAAAGAATTTAACGTATTTTTATGATAAAATTAAAGCATTCCAAAGACATTGAAAGGAGTTCCTTTCTTTTATAATAACAAGTGAGGAAATTTTTAAAATATGAAAGTCGGTATAGATAAACTTGGATTTTTTGTCCCAAATACTTTTGTTGATATGAGGGATTTAGCAAATGCTCGTAATGTTGACCCTGCAAAATTCCAAATTGGTATTGGGCAAGATGAAATGGCAGTCAATCCTGCTACTCAAGATATTATTACTTTTGCTGCTAACGCGGCAGCAAGTATTTTGACTGAGGAAGATAAAAAAGCCATTGACATGGTCATTGTTGGTACTGAATCAAGTCTTGATGAATCAAAGGCCTCAGCCGTTGTTGTTCACGATTTGCTTGGTATTCAACCTTTTGCTCGAAGCATTGAAATGAAAGAGGCTTGTTATGCAACTACTGCTGGCCTTGCTCTTGCTCGTGACCATGTTCTTTTGAATCCTGATACTAAAGTCTTAGTTATTGCTTCTGATATTGCCAAATATGGACTAAATACTGGTGGAGAACCTACTCAGGGAGCTGGAAGTGTTGCAATGCTTATCACGGCCAATCCTAAAATTTTGGCCTTAAATAATGATAATGTTGCTTTAACTCAAGACATCTATGATTTTTGGCGTCCTTTTGGTCAGGCTTATCCTTCTGTTGATGGTAAGTTTTCAAACGAAACATATATTGATGCTTTTGCTAAAATCTGGAAAGAGTATAGCCATAGAACAAATTTAAAGTTTGAAGACTTTGCAGCTATCGCCTTTCATACCCCTTATACTAAAATGGGTAAAAAAGCTTTATTGCCAATGCTTGAATCAGAAAAGCCAGCCAATGCTGAAGAATTAATGGAACAATTTGAACGTGGTATCGTTTATAATCGTCGTGTGGGTAATCTATATACCGGTTCTCTTTATTTGAGTTTGATTTCACTTTTGGAAAACTCTGATAAATTGAGTGCTGGTCAGCGTATTGGACTTTTTAGTTATGGTTCTGGTACCGTTGCTGAATTTTTCTCTGGTGAACTTGTTGAAGGTTATGAAAATCATTTACTTGAAATCGACCATCAATCAATGTTGGATGCAAGAACCCGTCTATCGATTCCTGAATACGAAAACATGTTCAATCAATATTTAGATTTGAATCATAATATTTCTTTCAATGATGAGACAGATTACTCCGTTTCAGAAGTTGTTGATAATCACCGTAAGTATAAAAAAAGATAAAAAAATACTGACAGAATTTCTGTCAGTAAATAAAAAGTCCTGTCAGGGCTTTTTTTATTTTATTTGCTCAACAATGATACAGCTGCTTCATCAGCAATAACAGTAACATTAGCGTGGTTTTGAAGAATTGATGCTGGAAGCTCTGTTGTCACTTCTCCTTCAACCATTCCTTTGATTGCTTCAGCTTTTTCTTTACCATAAGCCATCAAAACAATATTTTTTGATTTCATAATTGAAGCAAGTCCCATTGAAATTGCTTTACGTGGTACATCTGCTTCTGATTCAAAGAAACGTGCATTGGCTTTGATTGTGCTTTCTTGAAGGTCAACAACATGAGTTGTAATTTCAGCAGGTGTTCCTGGTTCATTAAAACCAATGTGTCCATTTTGACCAATTCCAAGAATTTGCCAGTCAATTGGATTTTCTTCAATAATTTGGTCATAATGTTTTGCTTCAGCTTCAAGATCAGCTGCTTTACCATTTGGTAAGAAGTTTTCTTTAAATGGTTTTTCTCCAAACAAATGTTTAGTCATAAAATAGCGGTAAGATTGATCATTTGAACCGTCAAGGCCAACATATTCATCCAAGTTTACTGAAACCATATCTGTAAAATCAAGGTCTGAGTTAACAATTTGGTTATAAAATTCTACTGGTGTTGAGCCTGTTGCAAGTCCCAATGTTTTAGCGCCATTGGCCCTTGCTTCTTTAAGAAGGTCAAGTCCGATTTTTCCACCTTCGAGTTGATTTTTTACTACGATAACTTTCATTTTATATGCTCCATTTCTAAATTGGTATATATCAATTTTTCTACACTTTCATTATATCATAAATTATCTCCATGTCAACTAAAAATTGTCTTCAAAAAATACATTAGCAAAAATAAAAAGCCCTTTTAAAAAAGGACTTTTTTGTAATCAATTAAGACATATATTTTCCAACAAAATCCCAAACATGGCTCCAATATATGTCTGGATTAACTTTTTCTGATTCTCCATGAACAATCAGCTTTTCTTTCTCAACTTTTGCTGCATCATAGAGAGGATTTAACATCTTAAATGGAACGAAAGTATCTTTATCACCATGAATGAACAAAATTGGTGTTTTGCTTTTGGCTACTTGTTTAATTGCCAAAGATTTAAAGATATCATAGCCAGCTCTCATTTTGACAACGGTATTTGCCGCATAAAGAACTGGAAATTTTGGTAATCCATATAATTGTTTTAATTGATAGGCAAAAACATCACCTGTTGATGTGAAACCACAATCTTCCACAATTGCTTTGACATTAGAGGGAAGCTTTTCGCCTGAAGTGTTCATCACCGTTGCTCCTCACATAGAAACGCCCAATAAGACAATTTCTGCCTGTGGATCTTTTTGAATAATTTTGACAATCCAAAGCAACATATCTTTACGGTCATCCCAGCCCATACCGATATAATCACCCTGACTTTTACAATGTCCTCTTAAATCTGGCGTAACAACATTATAACCCTTATTGTAAAAATGACGTGTCCAACTTGCCATATCGGTCGATTGTCCACCATACCCATGAACAACAATAGCCCATTTATTTGTTTTAGTTGGTTGCTTATAATCCGCAGCATAGAGTTTCAACTTCAACTTATCATAGGAGGTAACATACCAAGCGTCGGACTTTACATCCTCTAAAAATGCTTTATTTTCCTTTTTTCTTTCTTCTTCTTTTTTAGAAAGAGGTTTCTGCTTGCTCCCGGCAGTTAGAAAAGATTTATTGGTATGCGCGTTAACAGCTAAGTCATAAAAATAGTTTCCTATTGCAAAATAGCCACCGACCAAAACAACGGATAAAACTACTAAAATCCAAGCAATCATTTTTTTCCTTTTTTTCATAAAATTCCTTTTAATTTTTATTTTACCATTGTAATATTAAAATTTCTTTTTCTGCAACTTCTTATATTATTTAGTAATAATCTTACAAAAACGGTGTTTTTGCCATACAATAATTCTCGTTCCTCCTAAAGCTAGTCTTTCCAAAAAATGATATAATAAAACAATATGCATTGCTTTTTTATCAACCAATTGATTTAGTGATTTGAGAGAAAAATTACCTTTAAATCAACTAAACTAATTTGAAATAAATGTATTTTAGAATCCTTTTACGGAATGGAGTAAAATAAAAACAACTTATGAATATAAATGATTTTGATTTTGATTTGCCAGAAGAATTGATTGCCCAAACACCTTTGGAAAAACGTTCTGAATCACGTTTGTTGATTCTTGATCCTAAAACTGAAGAGCTTGAAGATAGACATTTCTATAATATTATTGATGAACTTGAAGCTGGCGATGCTCTTGTCCTAAATAACACAAGAGTACTCCCAGCCCGTCTCCACGGTGAACGCGCTGAAACAGGTGGACATATTGAACTCCTCTTGCTTAAAGATATGGGGCAAAATCGTTGGGAAACATTGGCAAAACCAGCTCGCAAAATGAAAGTTGGTGAAGAAGTCGTTTTCGGTGATGGTCGTTTGAAAGCTGTCGTTGTAGAAGTTCTTGATCATGGTGGACGAATTGTTGAATTCAAATACGATGGAATTTTCCTTGAAATCTTGGAAAGCTTAGGCGAAATGCCACTTCCTCCTTATATCCACGAGCAACTTGAAGATCAAGAACGCTATCAAACAGTTTTTGCAAAAGAGAATGGTTCTGCTGCTGCTCCAACTGCTGGCCTACATTATACACCTGAATTGTTAGAAAAAATTGCTGACAAAGGAGTCAAAATTGTTGAATTAACACTTCATGTTGGTTTGGGAACATTTCGTCCTGTCAGTGTGGATAATGTTGATGAGCATCAAATGCACAGCGAATTTTATCGTCTAACTGAAGAGGCGGCTGCTCAATTGAGAGCTGTTAAGGCTAGTGGACACAAAATTGTTGCTTCTGGAACAACATCAATCCGTACTTTGGAAACCATCGGTAGTAAATTTGATGGGGATATCCAAGCCGATTCTGGCTGGACTGACATTTTCATTAAACCTGGCTATGAATGGAAAGTTGTTGATGCTTTTAACACCAATTTCCATTTACCAAAATCAACTTTGGTCATGTTAGTCGCTGCTTTTGCT
>OAWA01001545.1_pt1 | contig 10379 bp, 10 predicted proteins | sample 1516971 | NCBI WGS metagenome assembly OAWA01 (sample SAMEA2580097, study PRJEB22360) | human gut metagenome | biome: human gut; feature: human-associated habitat; material: faeces | place: Denmark | collected 2008/2010
ACACGGGGAAACGTCCAAAAGCATCAACGTCCTTCCAGGTGTCTATGCCAAGCTTTTGGAGTCAGGACTATCCAGAAGTGATCTGATCGTCGCTCTGGGGGGCGGCGTCATCGGAGATTTGGCAGGATTTGTGGCAGCTACTTATCTGCGGGGAGTCCCGTTTATCCAGATTCCCACATCCCTTCTGGCTCAGGTAGATTCTTCCGTGGGAGGAAAAGTCGCAGTGGATTTAAAAGAAGGCAAAAATCTCGTGGGATCATTTTATCAGCCGAAGAAAGTACTGATCGATCCTGACGTCCTTGCCACCTTGCCACAGCGGTATATTCACGATGGAATGGGAGAAGTCATCAAATACGGATGCATCAAAGACGCTTCTTTGTTTGCTACCCTGAAGGAGGCAGGTACCTTTGAGAGACTTGCGGAAAAGATGACGGAAGTCATTACAAGATGCGTTGATATTAAGCGGGGGGTTGTAGAGGAAGATCAGTTTGACACCGGCGAGAGGATGCTTTTGAATTTTGGACATACACTGGCGCATGCTATAGAGCAGAAATTTGCCTACGGGCGGGAGAGTCACGGAGAAGCAGTGGCTATCGGGATGTATCAGATCACCCGGATTTCCGAGGAACAGGGACTAACCAAAGAGGGTACGGCCGAAGAGATTCGGAAGATACTTGCAAGTTATGGACTCCCGGTGTCCTGCGGCGTGAATCTTGGAGAACTCAAAGAGGCCATGAAGCGGGATAAGAAAAACTACAAGAACAGTCTGCGGTTGATTCTTTTGGAGGAAATCGGAAAGAGCCGGATACATCCTTCTGATCTTTCATTCTTCAAAGACAGCCAGATGGCATAAAGATACGGCAGGAAAGTTGATTGCTCTTTCCTGCCGCGTTTTTATTTTACAGATCCGAAACGCTCGGCATTGTGCTTTGCGATGAGTGCGTGGATCTTGTCCGTCGGATTGAGTACGGAGCTGATGGAGATATCGTGATTCAAAGAATCGATAATAATTGCCATAAACTTGCTCATATCAGCTTCGATGAAATACGGGCGGTTGTGGATCTCCGGCGGCAGATAGGTCAGATTCGTCGTGATCAGACGATCGATATATCCGGTTCGGTAATAATCGTCGAACTTCTCAAGCCCCTCGGTGAAGAGACCGAACGTCGTACAGACGAAGACACGGGAAGCACCCCGGTCCTTGATCTGCCTTGCAACATCGAGCATACTTTCACCGGATGCAATCATATCGTCTACGATGATAGCGGTCTTGCCCTTGACATCATCGCCCAGGAATTCGTGGGCTACGATCGGGTTCTTGCCGTTGACAATGGTGGAATAATCCCGTCTCTTATAGAACATCCCCATATCCACACCAAGGACATTGGAGAAGTAAACGGCACGGTGCATTGCACCTTCATCCGGACTGATAATCATCAGATGATCTTTGTCAAGCTTTAAGTCCGGCTCTGCCTTTAACAGTGCTTTGATAAACTGATACGGCGGATTGAAATTGTCAAATCCTTTCAGCGGGATTGCGTTCTGCACTCTTGGATCGTGGGCGTCGAAGGTGATAATATTAGAAACGCCCATATCGATCAGCTCTTCTAACGCCTGAGCGCAGTCCAGAGACTCACGCTTGGAACGCTTATGCTGCCGGCTTTCGTAGAGAAACGGCATGATGACATTGACCCGGTGAGCCTTACCATTTGCGGCCGAGATAATACGCTTCAGATCTTGATAATGATCGTCCGGCGACATATGATTGAGATGACCGTTGACTGTGTAGGTCAGGCTGTAGTTGCAGACGTCGACCATCACAAAGAGATCCTTTCCACGGACAGATTCACCAAGAGAGCCCTTGGCCTCACCTGAGCCAAAGCGCGGGCAACTGTGCTCAATCAGATAATTCTCACATTTGTAAGATGCAAAAAGTGCGGAATCAACGTATTTATTCAGAGATTCCTTACGAAAAGAGACAATGTAGTCATTGACCTTTTGCCCCATAGATTCACAGCTTTTTAAAGCGGCGATTTTTAGAGGGGCTGCCGGCAGCACCTGCTCTAATTTCTGTATGTTCATAAACCCTCCTATGTAAAAAGACATGGATTTCAGAGACAAAACGTTGTCTCTTTTATCCATTCTATACCATTTTCACCGGGGATGGCAAGAAAGGAATAGAAAAAATTGCATTTTGATGTGGAATTTAGTATTATGAAAAAGGCAGGAAATTGAAGAAATGAAGATAAAGGAGAACAGCAATGGAAAAACAGCGGAAGAGACATGAACATCTGATTTCGGCTGTAGAAGATGGAAGTATTGCTATGGAGATGGGGATCGAGCCGGGAGATAAGCTCCTTTCCATCAACGGACAGGAGATCGAGGATGTGTTTGACTACCATTATTACGTCAATGATGAAGAGCTGCTTGTCCTGATTGAAAAGCCGGACGGAGAACAGTGGGAGCTGGAAATAGAAAAGGACTATGAGGAAGACTTGGGACTTCACTTTGAGCAGGGGCTGATGGACGAGTATCGGTCCTGTCGGAACAAATGCGTATTCTGTTTTATTGATCAGATGCCAAAGGGGATGAGGGATACGCTGTATTTTAAGGATGATGATTCACGGCTGTCTTTTTTACAGGGCAATTATGTGACGCTGACAAATATGAGTGACCATGATATTGACCGGATTATCCGTTATCATCTGGAGCCGATCAATGTATCTTTTCAGACGACAAATCCAGAACTTCGTTGCAAGATGCTTCATAACCGTTTTGCGGGGGAAGCGCTAAAGAAAGTGGACAGGCTTTTTGAAGCCGGGATTACCATGAATGGACAGATCGTACTTTGCAAGGGACTCAATGACAAAGAGGAGTTAGAACGCACCATTCGGGATCTGACAGCTTACCTTCCGAAGCTGCAGAGCGTATCGGTGGTACCGGTGGGGCTTAGCCGTTTTCGGGACGGATTGTATCCTCTGGAGCCGTTCACGAGGGAGGATGCAAAAGAAGTACTTGAGACAATCCATAAATGGCAGAAAAAGGTTTATGAGGAATATGGCTATCATTTTATTCATGCAGGAGATGAATGGTATATTCTTGCGGGATATGAGATGCCGGAGGAGGAGCGTTACGACGGGTACCTTCAATTAGAAAACGGTGTTGGCATGATCCGGCTTCTACAGAATGAATTTGCCGAGAGTTATGAGAAATTGGAACCGACAGACAGGGAAATCTCTCTGTCCATGGCGACAGGCTATCTGGCCTATGACTATCTGGCAGAGTTTATAAAGCAGATGCGAGTAAAATGTCCGAACTGCGACGTCCATCTGTACCGGATCCGCAATGATTTTTTTGGAGAGAGTATCACGGTGTCCGGGTTGATTACCGGACAGGATCTGATTTCACAGTTACAGGGACGGCCTCTTGGGGATTGTCTGCTTCTTCCGTGCAATATGCTGCGGAGCGGGGAAGAGGTGTTCCTCGATGATGTGACGGTCTCTGAACTAGAAGAAGCTTTACAAGTGAAAATAGATATTGTAAAATCAAGCGGACAGGATTTTATAGACGCAGTATTAAAGGAGAGATAGAATGAGTAAACCAGTAGTTGCAATCGTAGGACGACCGAACGTTGGGAAGTCTACGTTATTTAATGTTCTGGCCGGGGAGATGATCTCTATTGTAAAAGACACGCCGGGAGTGACAAGAGACCGGATCTATGCGGACGTGTCCTGGCTGGATCAGGATTTTACCCTTATTGATACCGGGGGAATCGAGCCGGAGAGCTCGGATATTATTCTCTCACAGATGAGAGAGCAGGCACAGATTGCCATCGATACGGCGGACGTTATTATTTTCATTACCGACGTGCGCCAGGGGCTTGTGGATGCGGATTCCAAGGTTGCGGATATGCTCCGCCGCGCCAGAAAGCCGGTGATCCTTGCAGTCAACAAGGTCGATAATTTTGACAAGTTCATGCCGGACGTGTATGAGTTTTATAATTTGGGAATCGGGGATCCGAATCCGGTTTCCGCGTCATCAAGACTGGGAATCGGGGATCTTCTTGATGCAGTTGTGTCCTATTTCCCGGAAAAAACCGAGGAAGAGGAGGAGGATGAACGGCCGCGGGTCGCCATTGTCGGAAAGCCAAACGTAGGTAAGTCTTCCATCATCAATAAGCTACTCGGGGAGAACCGGGTGATCGTATCAGATATTGCCGGTACGACGAGAGACGCCATTGACACGGAGATTGTCCATGACGGAAGAGAATATGTCTTTATTGATACGGCAGGACTTCGCAGAAAGAGCAAGATCAAAGAAGAGCTGGAGCGTTACAGCATTATTCGCACGGTGACGGCAGTGGAGCGGGCGGACGTTGTGTTGATGGTGATCGACGCGGTGGAAGGCGTGACTGAGCAGGACGCTAAGATCGCGGGGATTGCCCACGAACGTGGGAAAGGCGTGATTATTGTTGTCAATAAGTGGGACGCCATTGAAAAGAACGATAAGACAATGCGAGAGTACGAAGGCAAAATCAGAAATGTCCTTTCCTATATGCCGTATGCGGAGATCATGTACATATCTGCAAAGACAGGACAGCGGATCCATAAGCTTTTTGAGATGATCGACATGGTGATTGAGAATCAGTCTCTTCGCATTGCTACCGGAGTGCTCAACGAGATTATGACGGAGGCAGTCGCAATGCAGCAACCACCGTCAGACAAGGGAAAGCGCCTGAAGCTTTACTATATTATCCGTAAAGCCGCCGACTTTTGTCATTTTTGTCAACGATAAGGAGTTGATGCACTTTTCCTACACCAGGTATCTGGAAAATAAAATCCGCGAGGCCTTTGGCTTTAGAGGAACCTCACTGAAATTTTTTATCAGGGAAAGAAAGGAAAAGGAGAAATAAATCATGGAACGGATCGTTTGTATTTTGATCGGGTATATATTTGGCCTTTTCCAGACAGGATATCTTTATCATGTGGATATCCGGAAGATGGGAAGCGGCAACGCAGGCTCCACCAACGCACTTCGGACACTCGGAGTGAAGGCAGGGGTATGTACGTTTCTGGGAGATTCTTTTAAGTGTATTTTTGCCGTACTGGCGGTGCGCCTTATTTTTGGAGGCAATTACGGGGAGATCTTACCGCTTCTTTCCATCTATGCGGGGCTTGGAGCAGTACTTGGACATAATTTTCCGTTTTATCTGGGATTCAAAGGCGGAAAGGGAATCGCGGCTATGGCGGGGCTTCTGGCAGCGCTTACGAATCTTTGGATTACCTTGATAGCACTTGTAGTATTTGTTACAATAGTAGCAGTAACGAAATACGTTTCCGTTGGTTCGATTGCGGTCGTTCTGATTTTCTTTGCTGGTGTGGTGTTTCGGGGGCAGACGGGAAGCTACGGGATGGAGTCTGTGTACCTCTATGAAATGTATGCGGTGGCCGGATTCCTGGCGCTTCTTGCGATCTGGAAACACAGAGCCAATATTCAGAGACTGATGAACGGCACGGAAAATAAAATCAGCTTTGGAAAGAAAAAATAGGAGGCGCAGTATGGCAAAAGTTGGAATTATGGGAGCCGGAAGTTGGGGAACGGCGATTTCCTGGCTCCTGACAAACAATGGACATGAAGTGACTGTCTGGTCCATCGACGCAAGAGAGGTGGAGATGCTTGATCAGGAGCGGGAGCATAAGACAAAGCTTCCAGGTGTCAGGCTCCAGGATACGATCCGGTTTACCAATGTGATTGACCAGGCGATTCAAGGCAGGGACTTTGTTGTTCTCGCTGTTCCGTCGCCGTTTACGAGATCCACGGCACAGAAGATGCGGCCGTATGTTTCAGACAGACAGATCCTTGTCAATGTGGCAAAGGGGATCGAGGAGACGACGCTGATGACATTAAGCGAGCAGATCGAAGAGGAAATCCCACAGGCAGATGTAGCTGTGCTCTCGGGGCCAAGCCACGCTGAAGAGGTAGGAAAGGGTCTGCCGACCACCTGTGTCGTAGGAGCACGGACGAGAAAGACGGCCGAATACCTTCAGAAAGCCTTTATGAGTGAAGTCTTCCGTGTATACACAAGCCCGGATATCCGGGGCATTGAGCTTGGCGGATCCTTAAAGAATGTCATTGCTCTGGCAGCAGGAATTGCAGACGGACTTGGCTATGGGGACAATACAAAAGCAGCCCTCATTACACGGGGCATTGCGGAGATCGCAAGACTGGGAGTCCGTATGGGCGGAAAGATCGAGACATTCACCGGATTGACGGGGATCGGGGATCTGATCGTGACCTGTGCAAGTGTCCACAGCCGGAACCGCAGAGCAGGCTATCTGATCGGACAGGGCAGGACAATGCAGGAGGCCATGGACGAGGTCAAGATGGTAGTAGAAGGCGTCTATTCAGCAAAGGCAGCCAAACGATTGGCCTTGCAGTACCAGGTTTCCATGCCGATTGTGGAGCAGGTCAATGCAGTACTTTTTGAGGGAAAGAGTGCGGCGGAGGCAGTGAAAGAGCTGATGCTGCGAGATCGCAAAGATGAGCACGGCGCCCTCCCTTGGGATAATGAAGTAAGTGATACAAAATAAAACAGGTCTAAATACCCCCTTGCAGGCATACATTGGTATCAGCATTGCAAGGGGGTATTTTCATGGAGAAATTTCAACTTTATCACGATATGCAGGTCAGAACAAATGGAGAGATCTATCTTGGCGTCGTGGGTCCGGTACGTACCGGGAAATCGACTTTTATTAAGCGGTTCATGGATCTTTTAGTGCTTCCGCATATGGGGGATGAAAATCAGAGGGCAAGGACGCTGGATGAACTTCCGCAGTCTTCTTCGGGGAAGACCATTATGACAACGGAGCCAAAATTTATTCCGAAAGAAGCGGCGGAGATCGTACTGTCAGACGATGTACGGGTGAAAGTCCGTCTGATCGACTGTGTCGGCTATATGACGGAGGGAGCGCAAGGCCACATCGAGGACGGTGAGGAGAGGAAAGTCAAGACGCCGTGGTTTGACTATGAGATCCCATTTACAAAGGCGGCTGGAATAGGGACGAGAAAGGTTATCCATGACCATGCTACCATCGGGATTGTTGTGACGACAGACGGAACGATCGGGGAGATTCCAAGAGAGGCATACCGCGAGCCGGAGGGGAAGACGATTCGGGAATTAAAGGAAATTGGTAAGCCGTTTCTTGTTCTTGTTAATTCCGCAAGACCGTACGGAAACGAGGCAGCCCAGACAGTCAAGGAGATTCAGGAGGCGTATCAGGTAGCGGCGATGCCGGTCAACTGCGAGCAGTTAAAAGAAGAAGACATTCACCGAATGATGGAGGAGATTCTCTTTGAATTTCCAGTGTCAGAGATGGAGTTTTTCATCCCGAAATGGGTGGAGATGCTTCCAAGAGACCACCGGATCAAGGCGGAGATGATCGCCTATATCCGTGGGGTGATGGAGGAAAAGACAGAGATCAGGGACTTTATCGGTGGGATGGAACAGCCAGAGAATACATATATTGAGACGGTCCGCGTGGACGGAATCGCCATGGACACGGGGTGCGTCCGAATGGAAATCCGTGTGTATGAGAAATACTATTATGAAATGCTCAGTGAGATGACCGGGATGCAGATTCAAAATGAGTATGAGCTTCTGGAAGCTATGAAAGAGATGTCGCTTCTTAAGTCTGAATATGCCAATGTAAAAGACGCCATGGAAAGCGTCAGGGCCAGGGGATATGGAGTCGTCAGCCCGAAGAAGGAGGAAATCTCTCTTACAGACCCGGAGATCATAAAGCAGGGAAGCAAGTACGGAGTGAAAATCCATTCGGAAGCACCGTCCATCCATATGATCCGTGCCAATATCGAGACGGAAATCGCTCCGATTGTCGGAAACGAACAGCAGGCCCAGGATATTATCCGTTATATCCGGGAGGCAAAGGAGAAGGAGGGCGGAGTCTGGGAGACCAATATCTTCGGAAAGACGATCGAGGAATTGGTAATGGACGGAATGAAGCACAAGATTACAATGATCAACGACGAATGTCAGGGAAAGCTCCAGAACACCATGCAGAAGATTGTAAACGACAGCAACGGCGGGATTGTCTGTATTATCATCTGACAAGAGAAAAGAAGCCTGTACAAAAAAGTTGAAAAACTTGGTGAACGTACAGGCTTCTTTGTGGTATACTTGTTCTGTCAGAGAAAGAGGGGGATCGGACATGATTTTGATTACAGGCGGAAGTTTTCAGGGGAAGACAGAATTTGCAGTGATGAGATTTCCGGAGCGGGAACGGATCGTACATTTTGAAGAGCAGGTACGAGACTGGATTCGGGAAGGGCTCGATCCGATCTGTCAGACAGAGAGATTGGTAAAAGAGCATCCGGACTCCGTCGTCGTGATAGATGAAATTGGAAGCGGGATCGTACCAATGAATCAGGAGGAGCGGATCTGGCGGGAAGCAGTGGGAAGAGCCGGCTGTAAGATCGCCGAATCAGCCGTGGAAGTGTACCGGGTCATGTCCGGGATCGGGATTCGCATCAAATGAGAGAGAAGAGAAGGTTACGTTTTCCCCTGTTTTTGAGCCTGGAAGGCAGAGAAATCCTGATCATCGGAGCCGGAAGGATCGCTGCTCGAAGAGCCAGAGTCTTGCTTCCTTTTGGGGGCAGGATCCGGATATGTGCGCTGCAGAGGGAGGAGGAACTTCCGAAAGAGATGCGGCGTTGGATCCTGGAGAGGCAGATCCGGTACGAGAGCAGGAGGTTTTCTCAGGAGCTTATCTCTGGAAAGGAGTTTCTTGTTTTTGCCGCCACCAATGATCCTGAAGTGAATGGCGAGATTGCGAGGATCTGCCAAAGAAAAGGGATCTTGGTTAACAATGCGTCGGACGCCGCGCAATGCGACTTTTTCTTCCCGTCGATCATATGCGAGGAAGAGATGGTTATCGGGATCGCCGGGGATGCAAGCAACCATAAGAAGGTGAAAGAGTTACGAAAAAGGATACAGAATCTGCTGAAAGGAGAGAGAAGGCCCAAATGAAAGTCACATACCTGTATCATAGCGGATTTGCAATAGAGGACGAGCAGGCGCTGTATGTCTTCGACTATTATAAAGGAGAGCTGCCTGTGATAGCAAAAGAAAAGCAGATGTATGTTTTTGTAAGTCACAGACACAAAGACCACTATAATTCTGAGATTTTTGATTGGGAGAAGGAACATCCGAACATCCTGTACATCCTGTCCGATGACGTGGAGGCAGAGCCGGCGCCTAATCGGATTTTTGTAAAGCCGGAGCAGAAGATCCGGACAGGAGAACTGAAAGTGGAGACACTAAGGTCCACGGACGAGGGAGTGGCATTTTTAGTTACCTGCAAGGACAAGCGGATTTACCATGCCGGAGATCTGAACTGGTGGCACTGGGAGGAAGAGAGCATCGATTACAACAGACAGATGCGGAAAGATTATCAAAGAGAGATCAGAAAGCTTGTAAGAAAGAAGATCGATCTGGCCTTTGTCGTACTGGATCCCAGACAGGGAGGCGCCGCCTTCTCTGGTATCGATTTTTTTATGCGGAACGTCAGGGTAAACCATGTGTTCCCAATGCATATGTGGAGAGATTATGGATTGACGGATCGTCTGCTTACTTCTGAGATCTCTGCCAGTTACCGGAACCGGATTCACCGGGTGTGGGAAGAGGGACAGACCGTGGAGATTCATGGACAGAAGGGAGAAACATAAATGCTTGTAAAAATCTATACGGACGGTGCGGCAAGAGGAAATCCGGATGGACCGGGAGGATACGGAACGATCCTCTCCTATACGGATTCGAAAGGGCAGACGCATATAAGGGAGCTTTCCCAAGGTTACGAAAAGACTACCAACAACCGGATGGAGCTGATGGCGGTCATCGCGGGATTGGAAGCGCTCAATCGTCCTTGGGAAGTAGAAATCTATTCCGATTCCAAATATGTAGTGGACGCTTTTAACCAGCACTGGATTGACAACTGGATCAAAAAGGGTTGGAAACGGGGAAAGAATGAGACTGTTAAAAATACGGATCTATGGAAGCGGCTTCTGGAGGCGGCCAAGCCCCACCGGATGACCTTTATCTGGGTAAAAGGTCATGACGGCCATCCTCAGAACGAACGATGCGACGTACTTGCCACATCGGCGGCAGACGGGTCAGGAAGGATTGCAGATGAAGGGCTTGCAAGAGAGGGCAGATTGTGATAAGGTATTACAGGCAGGTAGGATAAACAGTCGCGGCTGTAGAGCCCGAAAGGGGGCAGACGAGGAAAGTCCGGGCTTCACAGGGCAGGATGCCGGATAACGTCCGGTGGAGGTAACTCCAAGGAAAGTGCAACAGAAATAAACCG
>OAWA01001546.1_pt1 | contig 10377 bp, 7 predicted proteins | sample 1516971 | NCBI WGS metagenome assembly OAWA01 (sample SAMEA2580097, study PRJEB22360) | human gut metagenome | biome: human gut; feature: human-associated habitat; material: faeces | place: Denmark | collected 2008/2010
TGTTACATATACGGCAGCCGTAGGCGTGCTGACCCTCAGCTCTGTCCTGGGCGGCTGCACCAAGAAATCCACATCAGAGGTGGGGGATGCCACGCCTTCAGAGGTCAATGTTATACAGGCTGTGCCTGAGACCATTGCCCAGCTGGGCCTGAACGGGCAGGTGCTGCCGGGACTGAACGATATTAACCTGCCGGACGCGGAGCCGGCACCTGAGTACCTGAGAATTGGGGTGCGCCATGAGATCATCAAGAGACTGCAGCAGCGTCTCATGGACCTGGGGTTCATGGACAATGATGAGCCCACGGATTATTTCGGAGAGATGACCCAGCAGGCAGTCAAGCATTTCCAGAGGCAGAATGAGCTGCCTACAGACGGTATTGTGGGCAATGTTACCTGGGATGCCATTATGTCTCCGGATGCCAAGTATTATGCGGTTTCCAAGGGAACTCAGGGTGATGATATTGAGCGCATCCAGCAGCGTCTTTATGAGCTGGGATACCTGGCAACCGCTGATTTGGTCACAGGCAACTTCGGTGATTCCACGGAGGCAGCCGTGTTAAAGCTCCAGGAGGTCAATGGACTGGAGCAGGATGGAAAGGTGGGACAGAGGACCATCAACCTGCTGTACAGCGATGAGATTAAACCTAATTTCCTTTCTTACGGTGAGAAGAGCGATGTGGTCCTGGCCTGCCAGGAGCGTCTTAAGGAATTGGGATATCTGACCACTACCCCGGACGGGGCTTACGGTGAGGACACGGTAGTGGCTGTGAAGCAGTTCCAGGCCAGAAACGACCAGGTGGTGGACGGCTATCTGGGACCATCCACCAGAATTGCTTTAAACAGCCCGGACGCCAGGGCCAATGGCCTGATGCTGGGTGAGCGCGGCGACGCGGTTACCAAGGTGCAGCAGCTTCTTAACAAACACGGTTATCTGGTTTCCGGCAACGTGACCGGATATTACGGTGAAGCCACGGAGAACGCTGTCAGGAACTTCCAGTCACGCAACGGACTGACCTCTGACGGTCTGGTAGGCGTTCAGACCATGGCCAAGCTGACCGGCGACAATGTAAGGCGTCCGGCGGCTAATTCCAGCGGTTCCGGCACCACCACAAGACCTAACAATTCAGGAAACAGCGGCAATACAGGAAATAACGGCGGTTCCGGCAATACGGGCAAGCCTTCCGGCAATACCACGCCGCCTGTGAGCATACCGGCAAGCGGAGGCGCATCCGCACTTATATCGGTTGCCTCATCCAAACTCGGGTCACCGTATGTATGGGGAGCAAAAGGACCGAACTCCTTTGACTGTTCCGGTTTCATATACTGGTGTCTCAACCAGGTGGGCGTAAACCAGAGCTACCTGACTTCTTCGGGCTGGAGGAATGTGGGCCGTTACACGAAGATTACAAACTTTAATGACATCCAGGCCGGTGATATCGTGGTGGTAAGGGGCCATGTAGGTATCGCGGCAGGAGGAGGCACGGTGATTGACGCTTCTTCCAGTAACGGACGGGTGGTGCACAGAAGCCTGAGCCAGTGGTGGGCCAACAACTTTATCTGTGCATGGAGGATTTTCTAACAAACATAAAGGTACTGGAATATGAAAAGGAGGGCGTTTGGTGATGCAGACCATACTGGTATGTGATGATGACAAGCAGATTGTGGAGGCCATTGATATCTATTTGACAGGAGAAGGGTTTAAGGTAATCAAAGCTTATGACGGCTATGAGGCGCTGGAGTATCTGGATAAAAATGAAGTGGATTTATTGATTGTGGATGTGATGATGCCGGGACTGGACGGCATCCGCACCACCCTGAAGGTCAGGGAGAACAGCAGTATACCCATCATCATCCTCTCCGCCAAGTCCGAGGATGCAGATAAGATTCTGGGACTTAACATTGGGGCAGACGATTACATTACAAAGCCCTTTAATCCTCTGGAGCTGGTGGCCAGGGTCAAGTCCCAGATGCGCCGTTATACCCAGTTGGGAAACCTAAACCAGCAGGCGGACGGACAGATTTATAAGTGCGGCGGCCTTCAGATTAATGATGACAACAAAGAGGTGACCGTGGATGGCGATGCCATCAAGCTGACGCCCATCGAGTACAATATTCTGCTGCTGCTGGTGAAGAATGCGGGAAAAGTATTTTCCATTGATGAGATTTATGAGCAGATATGGAATGAGGAGGCCATTGGCGCGGATAATACAGTGGCCGTGCACATCCGCCATATCCGTGAAAAGATAGAGATTAACCCAAGGGAGCCAAAGTACCTGAAGGTGGTATGGGGCGTAGGCTATAAGATAGAAAAGCAGTAGGTGGTTGCATGACAGATGAAAAGAGGAAGTTCAGACGGAGGAAACTGTTCCTGACCCTGTTCCATATTATTTTTGTGTCTATGTCCGTATTCGGGATCAGTGCCATGTACCTTAATTCCAATTACGGAAAAGGTGTAAAGTGGATATATGAGGATGCATACGAGGATTCTCCTCAGTTTGACAAACAGCTGACAGAGGATATCGACCGCATATTTACCTATGTGGGTTATAAGGATATGTTTGAGACTGACGGAAAGCTGGATATGCACAAGGTCATTGTAAGGGTCAGCAATGGACCGGGGGAGCAGGGGACGGAGTGGACTCTGGACCGGATTGTGCGCTACATCAAGACCAGGGGATATTATCTGGATGAGAATTTCCAATTGGCCGGGTCGCCTATTTCCATGGACGATGACGAGGAAGAGATAACCGTGGATTTCCAGAGCTATAATCCGGATTTTGTGGATGCGGATGCAGGAGATGCTCCAAGGATGACCATGGAGGATCTGGCCCTTGATATACTGGTCCATCTGAGTGAATATTACACCATATATTATAATTACATAGAGAACGACACCAACCTGAATTTCCGTATCCAGTACACAAGCAACAAGGGGGTTACAAAGGTATCCACCAATGTGCCGGATAAGACCATGGAGGACATAATAGGCACCGGGAAATACCTCTTTGTGCCGGGAAATACCATCCGTATGGAGACCAACATGGCCACGGTTCCTGCCAATGCGGCCACGCTTCTGGAGATATGGAATCCCTATAAAAACGATAAGAATTACATGGTCCTGTCCGTGGACACCAGCTACCCAAATACGGATGCGTATTCCATAGAGGCAAAGGCATATAAGGAAGCCAGAAACGAGTTTATTCTGGGCATGGGAAGCGTTATCCTGGGAGGCCTTGGATGTGTGGTTACACTGGCCATGCTGATGCTTATGTCAGGCCACACCACGGACGGAAGCACGGAAATACGCCTGTTCCCTATTGACGAGATTCACACGGAACTATGCCTGATTCTCTGGGCGGCGGCCACAGCGGTGTTTATCTACATAGGAAGGTATGTGGGTATCCGGCTGTTCAGCCTGTTTGCTCCCAATGAACAATGGAATTACTGGAATAAGATGATTAAACTGGTCATTGTGTACGGGAGCGTTGTATTGTGCGGCTTTGATTTGCTGCGCAGGTATAAGGCCAGGACCTTGTGGAGCAACAGCCTCGCAAAAAGGGCTTTGGAAGCTTCAAAGGACTATGTGGGTAGAGTCAGCTATGCAGTGGGCACCGGGTTCTGCTACCTGTTGTTTTTAGGATTTAACGCAGGTATGCTGTGGGGACTGATTTTCCTCTTTTTCTATAAGGAGAACAGGATAAGCTACCAGATTATGTTCTATGTATTCGTGGTGCTGTACCTGGGACTGGATGGATGGATATACCATCAGCTGTTTAAAAAATCAGTGCAGAGGGATGTGCTGGACATGGCTGTCAGCACTATCTCCCAGGGGGATACCAGCTATCAGATTGATACCTCCCGCCTGTCAGGCAAGGAGCGGGACATGGCAGAGCATCTCAATAATATCAGCAGCGGTCTGGATTCAGCTATTCAGGAGCAGGTTAAGAGCGAGCGGCTGAAGGCAAGCCTGATAACAAATGTATCCCATGACATCAAGACTCCTCTTACGTCCATTATCAATTATGTGGACCTTCTGAAACGGGAGAAAATACAGGATCCCAAGATTGCCGCATACCTGGAAGTGCTGGACCAGAAGTCTCAGCGCCTTAAGACTCTGACAGAGGACCTGGTGGAGGCATCCAAGGCCAGTTCAGGCAATATGAAGTTAGATATATCGGATATTGACCTGGTAGAGCTGGTACAGCAGACCAACGGTGAGTTTGAGGAGCGGTTTGCCATGCGCAGGCTGGAGCTGGTTTCCAACATACCGGATGAGGTGCTTATCATTCAGGCTGACGGACGCCGCCTGTGGCGTGTCCTGGAAAATCTCTATACCAATGCAGTGAAGTATGCAATGGAGCACAGCCGGGTCTATGTGGATGTGCTGGACGAGGACGGCAAGGCCATATTTACAATCAAGAATGTTTCCGAATCATCACTGAATATCAGTCCGGATGAGCTGACCGAGCGCTTTGTCAGGGGAGATGTGTCCAGGGCCACGGAGGGAAGCGGTCTGGGATTATCCATATCCAAGGATTTGACCCAGCTTCAGGGCGGTGAGTTCCAGGTGGTTATAGACGGGGATCTGTTTAAGGCTGTTGTGTCATTCCCGGTAAAGAGAGTTGAGTTTAAGGCGGACAAAACGTCTGGGGAACCCGGAGACATATCTCAGGATTTTGGCTTCGAGGAAGAAATATAATTTTAGGAAAAAAATGGAATTTGATAGAAGGATTATGATAAATATTTCACGAACAAATTGTAAAATATTTGAAAATATTGTGGAATAAATCTTGTTTATTGGTCATTATAACCATGAAGATTTTGGAAAAAAGGCGCCGGAAGATATCTTCCGGCGCCTCCTTTTTCCATGTGCAGGCGGATTTTACTGATAATCAAATACGTTAATCCAGCTTTCCAGCAGTTCCTTTTCATCAGGACGTTTGTAAGCCAGCTGGGCAGCTGCCACGATGGGGAGCCAGCCCTGTACATAACGCTTTTCTGTGCCCGTTTTATCACAGAACAGATCCATGTACATATCAGCTATCTTCTTATCCTTCAGGCTCAGAAGCAGATAGGTTCTGGCTACATCGGCACTTGCGTTGCCCTGGGAAGCATGTACCCAGTCAACCAGATACCATTTGCCGTCGTCGCCTACGATGATATTAGATGGGCAGAAATCTCCGTGGCACAGTTTGGTGTGCTTTGGCATGCCGTCCAGCCTTGTAAGCAGCTCATAGCGCAGGTTTTCATCCAGCTGTTCCTCGGATTTAAGGGCGCGGATGGTCTTTTCCTTCAGCTTGTTTAACAGTGGGCAGGCCTGGGCAAAAATCAACAGGTGTAAATCAACCATCTGCTCCAGATACTCCCCTGTCTTGTCGGGATTTTCTTCCATCAGCTGCTGAAGGGTCTTGCCCTCCACAAATTCCCTGGTAATAGACCATTTGCCATCAATTACAGATACCCCCAGAACCTTAGGAACATTCAGGACTTCAATGGTTTCCACACGTGCGTTGCACAGGGCTTCATTCAGGACCTCGGCTTTTGGGAAGCCTTCGCAGAATTCCTTGATGGCAGTGCTTCCGTCACGGTAAACGGATTTTGTTTCGCTACTGGAAATTAATTGTTTTGCCATAACTATACTCTCCTTCCACACATTATAAACGGTGCTGCGACAGGTAATCCATCGCACTGCCTTTATTCTACTACAACATGACTGAAAAGTACATACCCAATTTGATAAATTTTTAACGTACTTTTAGGCATTAAAAAGTACATATTTCTTAATAACATTTCTTAAAAACGGAAGATTGCAGTTCCGTATCCAGGAAGAGGATAGGAGAAGGAATAGGGCTGTCCGTCGCATTCGCTTTTAGAGGATGAGAAACAGGGAGCTTCTGCTGCCTTATAAGCTCCGTGGTTATCCAGGAGCAGGGTGTACCTGCCGCGCTTTGGGACACCTACACGGTAATCGGGTCTCTCCACCGGAGTAAAGTTTATAATGAACATCAGGTTTTTCTTACCTGTCTCATCCCGGCGGATGAAGCTGAAGATACTTCTGTCGCCGTCATTGGCATTAATCCACTGGAAACCATTCCAGTCATTGTCCTGGCGGTAAAGGGAAGGATACTTTTTGTACAGATGGAGCAGGTCCTTTACATAGTTCTGAAGCTCCCTGTGGTCATCCTCGTCTGTGAGGTACCAGTCCAGGGAAACCTTTTCATCCCATTCATGGAGCTGGCCGAAATCCTGTCCCATGAACAGGAGCTTCTTGCCGGGATGGCCCATCATGAAGGTGTAACCGGCCTTCAGATTGGAGAACTTGTCCCTGCCCAGGCCGGGCATCTTGTTAATCATGGAGCATTTCAGGTGAACCACCTCATCGTGGGAAAGGACCAGGATATAGTTCTCACTTGTAAAGTAGGTAAGTCCGAAGGTCATGCGGTGATGGTTATATTTGCGGAAATAGGGGTCTAACTTCATGTACTCCAGGAAGTCATGCATCCATCCCATGTTCCACTTGAAGGTAAAGCCCAGCCCGTCCTGTTCGGGATGCTCCGTCACCTTTGGCCACGCGGTGGATTCCTCGGCAATGACAAGAGCACCGTGGTTGCGCCCCTGGACTACTGTGTTCAGGTGCTTAAAGAACTCGATGGCTTCCAGGTTCTGGTTGCCTCCGTCTTTGTTGGGGACCCACTGGCCTTCCTGGCGTCCGTAGTCCAGGTACAGCATGGATGCCACCGCGTCCACCCTGAGGCCGTCCACGTGGTACTGTTCCACCCAGTAGAGCGCATTGCTGATGAGGAAGTCCTTGACCTCATTTTTACCGTAATCAAATACCTTGGTGCCCCAGTCCGGATGTTCGCCCTTCCTGGGGTCCGCATATTCAAAAAGGGGTTCTCCGTCAAAGTCAGCCAGGCCATGGGCATCCTTGGGAAAGTGGGCCGGAACCCAGTCCAGTATGACGCCTATGCCGTTTTTATGCAGGTAGTTTACGAAATACATGAACTGTTCCGGTGTGCCATAGCGGGAGGTGGGGGCAAAGTATCCCGTCACCTGATATCCCCAGGAACCGTCAAATGGATGTTCTGCAATGCCCATCAGCTCCACATGGGTATAGCCCATCTCTTTTACATAAGCTGCCAGCTCATGGGCTGCCTCTGTGTATGTATAAAAGCCGTCCTTTTCAGGCCTGTCCCGTTTACGCCAGGAACCCAGATGCACTTCGTAAATGCTCATGGGCAGCTTCTGTACATCTGCCTGGGTCCTCTTTTCGATCCAAGAGCTGTCAGTCCAGGAAAAGCCCTGGATATCGGCTGTGACAGAGGCTGTACCCGGACGGTATTCCGCGCTGAAGGCAAAGGGATCTGCCTTGTAGAGAATCTTGCCGGACTGGGTGGTAATGGCGAATTTATAGAGCTCTCCCAGCTTCATGCCCGGATTGAAAATCTCCCAGATACCGGATTCGGAGATACGTTCCATGGGGCTGGCCTCCGGATTCCAGTTGTTAAAATCGCCTACCAGATGGACCTCTTTTGCGTGGGGGGCCCAGACGGCGAAGTAGATACCTTCCTTTCCCTTGTATGTCTTGGGATGTGCCCCTAATTTCTGGTAAATATCATAATGTGTGCCTGCCCCGAACAGATAGCAGTCCAGATCAGATATGAAACCTGTGGCAGAAGCCTTTTTCTTTGAAGATGCTGCAGTGCGTTTTTTAGCTACCATATCAGTTCTCTCCCTTGAGTTTCAGGACAGCTCCCCAGTTGCCCTTTAGTTTTATGTGGACCTTCCCGTCTGAAATGGGGAGGCGGTCTGCGGGTTCCAGAAGATTGACTGCCTCGCCGGCCTGAAGCGGAACAGGGATGGCCAGTTCGGCCGGCTCATCGTCATTGTTTACCGCGGTGATGATGACAGAGTCTTCACCGTGTCTGGCAAATGCATACTGGCGGTTGGTCAGCAGCAGTTCCTGGTAACGGCCCGTGTGAAGCGGCTCCTGCTGGCTGTGAATCTGTCCCAGCTGTGCAATCAGGGCTGTAAGTTCGCAGTGAAGTTCACCTTCCTGCTCTATGGAGATGGCGGGACGCAGCGCTTCATCGCTGGTGTTGGTGCGCTTTCCCTCAACGCCCCATTCGCCGCCGTAATAGATGGATGGAATTCCGGGCAGAGTGAAGAGGCAGATGTATATGGGGAACAGGTGCTCCCTGAGCTTAAGCTTTGTGGCAATCCTATCCTCGTCATGATTGTCCACAAAGGTGTAAAGCTGGCGTCCGATGGCCTCCAGCCGTCTTACGTTGTGGGCAATCTCAAAGAAGTTGTGGTCATTGAAGCCGGAGTAAAGGCTTTTGTGAAGTTCGTAATTAGTGACGGAGTGAAGCATCTCATTGTTAACCCAGCGGCTGTAGTCCCCGTGTATCACCTCACCCATAAGCCAGAAATCTTCCTTCATGGCCTCTGTCTGGCTGCGCATTTCCTTCATGAAGTTAAAGTCCAGCACATTGGCGCAGTCCAGGCGTATTCCGTCAATGTCAAACTCGTCAATCCAAAACCGGATGACATCAAAGAGATAGGACCTCACATCCGGGTTAAAGAGGTTCAGGCAGGGCAGTTCAAAGTGTCCCTGCCAGGCTTCATATCCAAAGGAATCGCCGCAGGGGCTCTGCCAGTCGAAGTTCACTCCCTTATACCAGTCCTTATAAGGGGAATCCCAGCGCTTTTCCTGTATGTCCTTAAAGGCAAAAAACTCACGTCCTGTGTGATTGAACACACCGTCCACAACAACCTTTATGCCCTCCTGGTGGCATTGGTCCACAAATTTTCTGAAAGAACCGTTATCGCCCAGACGCCGGTCCACCAGTTTATAATCCCTGGTATCGTATCCATGGCTGGTGGATTCAAAAAGCGGGCCTATGTAGATGGCGTTTGCGCCTAGGGACCGGATGTGGGAAATCCACTTGTCTAATTCTTCAAAACGGTTGGTTACTTCGGTTGCATCATTGTGTTTGGGGGCTCCAGTCATCCCCAGGGGATACATGTGATAGAACACTCCCCGCTCATACCAGGTGCTCATGTTGTTGTCCTCGCAATCTTTTGGTTTTATTTTATGATGCTTTATATGTGATGATGCCGGGAGGATTAGTCCTCCTGGCTTTTGAATTTCCGAAGCAGGAACTGGTAGCGCAGCTGTGCGGCATTCAGCTCATAGATATAGCAGTCAATGAGGGTAGGGTCAACCGCCTGCTCAAAATGATTCCTGGCAGCATCGATGGCGCACTTGGTGCGGTCGATTTCGAATTTCAGATGGATAAGTTCAGGACGGATCCTTCTTGCAGCGGCAGCGCCTGTCCTTGAAGCAGCTGTCTCCCCGACCGCTTTAAAAAAATCAAACATGCTTTTCATCTCCCAGATATTGATAGGATTAGTATATCTGGAAAATGCGGTCTTATGCATATACTGGAATTTAATATATAAATTCTTCCAGCCGGTACCCAAGTTCCATCAGCCTGCGGTTGGATTCCCTCAGGGTCAGGTAATAATAGTTGGCAGTGCCTTCCTGGCGGATGTCCACAATGCCGGCTTCCTTCAAAATCTTCAGATGATGTGAGATGGCGGGCCGGGAAAGGCTGGTGCGTTTTGTGATTTCATTGACATTCAGGGCATGGTCTTCAAATATGATGGGGCCGGCCTGCTGCTTGCAGTCCATGGCTTCGGCTGTCAGTACTTCAATGATGGACAGACGCATCTCATCGCCCAGGGCGATGAATAAAGGCATACATTGATGAAAACGTTCCTTAAGTTCCTGGGCAGTTGTCATCTGCCATTCCTCCTTTGGTTTAAAAATTTGAACCAATATCATTTTACCATTTATATAAGAGGAGGTCAAGGAAATAAGAGGGGAAATATATAAAATTCACCCTTGACATTTAGGTCCAAATCCTTCATAATGAAACAACATTCAAGATATTCTTTTTTATAATTCTAAGAAGCAAGATATTGTTAATTGCCTGAATCGGGCAGGAATCTCCAAGTGAAAGAACGTAACTGGCAGGTTGGGAACAGGGGGAACAGGATAAAACCAAGGGAAAGGAGGAAGAAATCTTTTATTGTCTGATTTTATATTACTTACCGCGCTGGCTTTCTGCGCTGCTTCAGATGTGAGGACACACCGGATTCCCAATTATTATGTGGGGTACGGGGCTGTCATGGAACTTTTATGTATTTGTTTGGAACAGGTGTATGGGACGGGACTTGGGGCCGGACCGGCAGGTTTGGCTGGTATGGGGACCGGGGCCTGTATGGAGGCCGGGCCTGGTATGGGAGCAGGATTCATATGTATCCTGGCAGCCGCGGTTGGGTTTGCAGCCAGGATGGCCCTGGTGTGGG
>OAWA01001550.1_pt1 | contig 10309 bp, 9 predicted proteins | sample 1516971 | NCBI WGS metagenome assembly OAWA01 (sample SAMEA2580097, study PRJEB22360) | human gut metagenome | biome: human gut; feature: human-associated habitat; material: faeces | place: Denmark | collected 2008/2010
GGCTACTACCCATGCCACAACGGCTGCGAAACCAGAAAATACAAGTCAGGGAAACGCAGAAGAATAGTTTTTCAGTGATTTCTTGACACTGAATATTAGAATTGATAGAATTGTTAGGAGGATGAAGTCGTCTATGAAACAGATCGTACTATCTATCGTGGCGGAAAACAATCCGGGGGTACTAAGCCGTATATCCGGACTGTTCAGCCGCAGAGGCTATAATATTGACAGTATTACAGCCTGTAAGACGCAGGATGAGAAGTATTCACGAATGACGATCGCGGTCAGCGGGGATGATACCATTCTGGCACAGATCAAGAATCAGCTGATCAAGCTTGAAGATGTCATAACGCTTGTGGAACTGGAAAACCCGACCTCTGTCTGCAGAGAACTTATCTTAGTCAAAATCCGCACAGGAAAGTCTGAAAAGCAGGAGATCATCACGATCGCCGACATTTTCAGAGCCAAAGTTGTGGACGTGTCAAAAGATTCACTGATGATCGAGCTTACCGGAAATGTAAATAAAATTGAAGCTTTCATAAATCTTCTGGAAGGCTTTGATATTCTGGAACTTGTGAGAACCGGACTCACCGGGCTTTCTCGCGGGGAATCCGTGCCGAGACTTGTCAAATAGGCACACATTTAATTAAAAGGTATGGGAATACCCCTTACTTATAAAGCCTAGAAAATGGAGGAATGTAAAATGGCAAAGATTTATTATCAAGAAGACTGTAACTTATCACTTTTAGACGGAAAGACCATCGCGGTGATCGGTTACGGAAGTCAGGGACATGCACATGCCCTTAACGCAAAAGAGTCCGGATGCAATGTTATCATCGGATTATATGAAGGAAGCAAATCCTGGAAGAGAGCAGAAGAACAGGGATTTGAAGTATATACAGCTGCTGAGGCTGCAAAAAAAGCAGACATCATCATGATTCTGATCAACGATGAAAAGCAGGCTACAATGTACAAAAATGATATCGAGCCGAACTTAGAAGCAGGAAATATGCTCATGTTCGCTCATGGCTTCAACATTCATTTTGGATGTATCGTGCCTCCTAAAGACGTAGACGTAACAATGATCGCGCCTAAAGGACCTGGACATACTGTAAGAAGCGAATACGAAGAAGGAAAAGGTGTTCCTTGTTTAGTAGCTGTAGAGCAGGATGCTACAGGAAAAGCATTAGATATGGCTTTGGCATATGCACTGGCGATCGGCGGAGCAAGAGCAGGTGTTCTTGAGACTACTTTCAGAACAGAGACAGAAACAGACCTCTTCGGAGAACAGGCAGTGCTCTGCGGCGGTGTTTGTGCACTGATGCAGGCCGGCTTCGAGACATTAGTAGAAGCAGGATATGATCCGAGAAACGCATACTTTGAGTGTATCCATGAGATGAAACTGATCGTAGATTTGATCTACCAGTCAGGATTCTCAGGAATGAGATACTCTATCTCCAACACTGCAGAATACGGTGACTACATCACAGGACCGAAGATCATCACAGAAGATACAAAGAAAGCGATGAAGAAGATCCTTTCCGATATCCAGGACGGAACTTTCGCAAAAGACTTCTTAGTAGATATGTCCGAAGCAGGAAGCCAGGTTCACTTCAAGGCTATGAGAAAGTTAGCTTCCGAACATCCGGCAGAAGTTGTCGGGGAAGAGATCAGAAGCTTATACAGCTGGTCTGATGAAGACAAACTGATCAACAACTAATATTTGATTATTGATCTTACATATAAAACCGGAGCGCATGTGCACTCCGGTTTTTTCTGATACTATGGGAAAGTTCGTTCTATTATGTTTATCTCTTCTGCTGCCTTGCGCGGTTGGTCGAATCTCTGACAATGAGATAAGGCTTGTACTCGATTCGGATAAAGTATTGGCTTTTTTGCTCCGGAGTTTCATTCCACTGGATTTTTTGATAAATCGTGTCAAAAGCCTTCCGTCCTTTCTCCTCCATATAATGTTCCACTGTGGTCAGTGAGACCGGAAGCAGACCGGAAGGAAAATCATTGTCAAAGCTGCACACGCTGAAATCTCTTGGAATCTTATATCCTTTCTTTAAAACCGCATCCATGATACCATAGGCAACCATATCGTTATTCCCGACAAAAGCAGTGATACCGGACAGGCCCCGGTCTTCCAGGCAGTCCATACACAGCTGATATCCCACATCGTATTCCAGTGACAAATGATTTCGTTCATATTGAGAATCAACCTTTTGTTCTCTTACGATGACGTCATAAGGCTCATTCGCGCATAATTTTGCATAAGTATTCTGAATGGCCTTCAGCCGCTGATACCGCATGGCCAGGGATACGTCAGGAGTGATCGTCGTTGTCAGGAAAGCGATATGCCGATGCCCTAAACTGTGCAGGTGTTCAGCTACCAGAACCCCTGCAGTATAGTTGTTTGTTTCAATAATATCGATGTTGATGGAAGAAGTCTTGTCACCGATCACGACAATAGGAAACTGTTTTGCAACCTTTTCGACAAATCCCGGATCGTTGGGTATCATGGTGAATATGATTCCTTCCACGTTCATATGGATGGCATCCATGACCAGTTCGTGTTCTTTCTTTACTTCGCGAAACGTAGTAAAGATTAGGGTCTTATATCCTTTTTTATAAGCGGACTGCTCGATGGACTGGGCAATCGTTGCATAATAAGAGTTGAAGATATTGGGGCAAAAAACAGCGATTACTTTTTTGATCTGTGCAGAAGAGGGGGATCTGAGAGCAGTGTCTTTTTTCTCATGGCTTAACTCATATCCCAGACGTTTTGCGGACTCCAGTACTTTTGCCACCGTTTCTTTGGAGAAGGAGACATCAGATCTTCGGTTTAAGATCATGGAAACAGCAGAAACGGAAATGTCCGTATCCTTTGCAATATCTTTCATCGTCACACTCTTTTTATTGGCCATGGCGGTCCTCCTTATTAAAATTTTAATTGAGCTTTATATAATATCTACAAAATATTTTAATTGAAACTGTATATTATTCCAAAGTTTATTGAAAATAATTTAAATAATTTGATAATTTAACGGGTGTGGATTAAAATTTAAGTAAAGAAAAGTTAAATTTAAATAAAATTCCGGAATGTTTTATTAAAATTTTAATTTATTATAACACACCAATTCATGTGAATCAACGATTCCTAAGGAGGTTTAAGAATTATGAGAATTATACAAATTTCTGATTTTCATTTGAGAGGGGACGGGAAACTGTCTTTCCAGAAAGCGGACACGATCGCTGCATTAAACCAAACAATCGAGTATTTTTCAAAATTAAAACCATATGAATTACCTGAATTTTTTGTTGTGACTGGAGATCTGGCCGACGGAGGAACACAGGAAGGATATGAGATCATCAGGGACGGATTAGATAAGCTTCCACGTCCTTACTTTGTAGTTCCCGGCAATCATGACAAACGGGATTTTTTCCTCCGTATGTTCCCTGAAAATGCACCGGTGGAAGACGATATTAAACCTTATATTTGCTACACCTTAGATGACGGACTGATTCGTGCGATTATCATTGATACCATGATTCCGGACTGCCATTACGGCGGACTGACGGATGAGGTCGCAGAATGGCTGGAGAAGAAAATTATTGAATATCCAAACAAACCTACTTTGGTATTTACCCATCACCCGCCTTTTACTACCGGGCTGGCAGCGATGGATGAGGGGTTTGCACAGGCTGACCGGCTGGCCGCAATTTTAAAGAAACATAAAAATGTCCGTCTTTGCTGCGGCCATATGCACACCGGTATCTTTACTTCATGGCAGGGAGTGTCCTGTGTGACTTGTCCGCCGATCGCCATGCAGATGGAAGTAGACTTCAGGACAAAAGACGGACCGGATGTCACTCAGGAAGAACTGGCTGATCATTTCAAAGGGGGAGGAGACCGCTTCTTCCTTGGCAATCCCGGATATTTAATTCATGATCTGCAGAATGACATGGTAAATACCCATTATATGATCATCCCCACAGGCGCAGATTATTCCGGCCCCTGGCCATTTAAATATTATGAAGGAGAAGGCCATTAATCGTCTGAAAAAGGAGAATAAACTATGGGAGAGCAAAAATTAAGTCTTAGGAAAATTGCCGCAGTTACCCTGTTTGAAAGTGCCGTTCAATGGTATTGCTTTTTACTATACGGCACTGCTGCAGGAACTGTGTTTGCAAAAGTATTTTTCTCACAGTCCGGGGACGGCACTACCGCATTGATCCTTTCTTATATGTCTTTTGCCATCGGATACATAGCAGGGCCGTTTGGAGCAGTGTTTTTTGGACACATTGGTGACCGGAAGGGACGCAAAGTTACAATGTATGCCTCTTTATTAATGATGGGCATCTCAACATCTATTATCGGAATTTTGCCGTCGGCAGCAACGGCGGGCATTTGGGTCGTGGTCGTACTTCAGCTTATGCGACTGCTGCAGTGCTTTGGACGCGGAGGAACATGGGGCGGCGGTATCCTGATGGCTTTTGAAAATGTGCCGGAGAATAAGCGGGCTTTCTACGCAGCGATTCCGCAGATCGGCCTTCCGATAGGATTCGGATTATCCTCCATTTTAATTGCAGTACCGACGTTGGTACTGCCTGAAGAGATCTTTTTTAACTGGGGCTGGAGAATCCCGTTTTTGTCAGCAATCATATTGACACTGATTGTTGTCTATTTAAAAGGTATCACGATGGAGACGGAAGACTTCAAGAAAGCCCAGGCAAAATTAGAGGCTCAGGAAGCCGAGGGGAAGAAGCAGAAGGTAGGATTTATCCCTATGGTAAAAGGATATTGGAAAACGCTGCTTCTCGGATGCGGAACCCGCTGGGTAGACGGAACATTTTATAACATCTTTATTGTGTGGATTTTATCTTACTGTATCGGATGGCTCGGAATGCCGTTGATCCAGACTTATATCATTACTATCGTTGCATGTGTTTTCAAGATTCCATTTACACTGTTCGGCGGATGGTGTGCACAAAAGTTCGGTATGACCAGAACGTTTGTCATCGGAGGGCTGGCATCGGCGTTTCTCAGTATTCCGACATTAAAAGTCATTGAGCTGAGCGGCGGAAATCTGTTTGTTACCATCATGGGAGTTGTTCTCGGATGGAGCATTGCCTACAACTTAATCTGGGCAGTCATCAGCGGACTCTGGTCTTCTTATTTTGAAACAGAAGTGAGATACTCCGGCATTTCCTTTGTTTATCACGTGCCGAGTTTCCTGGTAGCCGGCCTTGTGCCGACCATCTGTACACTGCTGATCGACTATGGAAAAGGAGATACCATTTATGTAGGAATCTATTCCACCATTGTCGCTTTGATCAGTGTGGCCTGTGCCATTGCTTTAAAATACCGGCATGACCGGGGCATGAAATAAACTATGACATTTTCCACACGATTTCCGTTCGGCTCTTAGAATGCCTCACTCTAATCGTGTAGAAAATGGACGTAATGTCTGTTGGAGAAAGGTCTCTGTCAAAAAAAGATGCCACTTTTCGAAAACTATTTACCGCTATTGGAGGAGCGCATTTTAAAAGCGCAACGGAAATAGTGGTGAATAACTCACAATTTTCTAATAAATATGATTCACCAAAAAAGACACCTTGTGGTCACTGGATGAGTATTTCGACCTAAAGAGAGTAAAGATTATTCCTTGAACAAAAGAAGCTGTTCAAAGGTAACACCTGTCTCACCAGTTTATGCAAGTGTGTAACTGGTGAGACAGGTGTTTTTAATGATTCATTTCTTCCAGCATAATAGACTGGTGCAGATAACCCAGATTTTCTTTTAGGAACTTTACAAAGCTGTATCCTCCGGCCTGATATACATTGTGAAACTGTGCCCATACGAAAAGCAGTGTGGTTTCCATCGTGATGATTCTAATGAATTTATGAAAAGGATGTTTTTTGAACCGGCTTAACGTATGAGACTGAAACATAATATGCGGCAGTTCATCACGGAGCATCTGGGTGCAGATACTTTTTAACGCAGGGGAGTCTGTGCTCTTTGACAGGGCGTCATAATAGGTCAGGGCGATCATTTCAGCTGTTACAAGTATGGTGATCTCACATCTCAGTCCCCCTGCCTGCCTTAATTTCCGGAAGACTTTATCGGGAAAAGATGACTTGGCAGGTTTAATGTGGTGATGATCCATGAATTTTCTTAAATATGCGGAGTGCCAGTTTTCTTCTTTGATGAACCATAGTATAGCTTCCCGGTATTCAGGAGCACCATGTTGATGTATGTATGCTTCCACTGTGTTCATGAGATGTCTGCCGTCGGAGCCCTCGCCTTTTTGGAAAGCCCGGACGGAGGGAGTGATGAGCCTTCGTTCTGAATCTGTCAGAGGCAATTCTTTTGAAAAATCGATGTGGAGTCTTTGCTGGTCATTGGATTTAAAGTAGGAAATCCAGTCTTTATAGTTGTATTTATTCATTTTTGATTTTAATAGATTGATCATGTTGGGCTCCCTTTCATATGTTATATTTTGGATGTTAATTGTATTTTACCATATACAGCAGCAGTGTGAAAATCGATGTCTGGATACAAATATGATATACTCAAAGAAAAGTTTGAAATTATCTATTGACCCTCACGGGGCGTCATAGATTAAGTTGGATATATCAGGAACGGGAGGGCAACAGCTATGAGGACGGTAAAGGAAATATCAGAAGTAACAGGTATCAGCGTGCGCACGCTTCACTACTATGATGAGATCGGGCTATTAAAGCCGACGAGCAAGAGTGATGCGGGATACCGGCTTTATGACGATAAAGCGTTGGAAACTTTACAGCAAATCCTGTTTTTCCGTGAGTTTGATATTCCACTGAAGGAAATCAAAGCTGTTATAGAAAATCCGGCTCTTGAGAAAAATCAAATTTTGCAGGTACAGAGGAGAATGCTGGTTTCTAAGAAAGAACGAATGGAGCGCCTGATTGCCAGTATTGATGATATTTTGAAAGGAGATAATAAAATGGATTTTGCAGTTTTCAGTAAACCGGAAATAGAAGAAATGTTTGAAGCCATGCTGGATCATATGCCGGATGAAATGCGTCAAATGGCCATTAAAGAATTTGGCGGTGTAGAAGAGTGGAGGAAACATTACATTGAAGTATTGTCCTCAGAAAAAATGCAGAAGAGCTATGCAAAAGTAGTGGAGTGGTATGGCGGTAAAGATGAATACTTGTCTGTTGTGAAGAACCCTGTCAGCAAAGAAATTGCAGAAAGTTTTAATAAAAGAATAGAAGTGATATTGCAGAAGCTGATTGCTAAACGTGGTTGTCCTCTGGATTCCTTTGAGGTAAGAGAAATTGTCGGTGAGTACGGATTTGTAGTGAAACAGCTTAGTCAGATGAAGGAAGAGAGGGAGGGTATGCTTGCCACCGCACGCTTCTATCGGAATGAACCTTCAAAGTCTAAATTGGATGAAACGTATGGAGAGGGGGCGGCAGAATTTTTTGCTGAGGCGATTGAGGCTTTTTATGGAAGAAGTGATGAGCACTAAATTATTGATTGTTATATAGATAAAATAAGAACTGGATCTCACTATTAAGAAGTGGAATCTGGTTTTTATTTTTTGTAGTATTTTCGGAAACGGCAAAAATATTATAAATAATGATCAAGAAATAGATTTATTGCCGATAATGTGATATAATATTTATTAAATTAGTATTATTTTTTATTACAAATTAACGGAGGAAATCAGATGCAATATCTTTCAGTGGCAGAGACAGCGGAAAAATGGAATATATCGGAGCGCAGCGTAAGAAATTACTGTGCCCAAGGCCGTGTGCATGGAGCATTTCTTACCGGAAAGACTTGGAGTATTCCAGGAAATGCAGAAAAGCCAGAACGTATTAATAAGAAAAAAGAAAAGCTGATAACACTATTAGATATTTTGCAGAGTGAGAAGAAAAATAAGTATTCCGGCGGTATTTATCATAAAACACAGATTGACTTGACATATAACTCAAACCATATCGAAGGCAGCCGCCTGACTCACGATCAGACAAGATATATTTTTGACACCAATACCATTGGTGTAGAAAATGAAGTCCTTAACGTGGATGATGTGATTGAAACGGCAAATCATTTCCGATGCATCGACATGATCATCGACAATGCGAAAGCGACACTGACTGAGAAATTTATCAAAGATCTTCACTTGATTCTAAAAAACGGAACGAGTGATTCCAGAAAAGATTGGTTTTCCGTTGGAGAATATAAAAAGATGCCAAACGAAGTCGGCGGCATGGTTACTGCACTTCCTGAAGAAGTTGCCGATAGAATGAAAGCGCTGCTTACAGAATACAACAACAAGGAAGAAAAGACTTTGGAGGATATTCTAGATTTTCATGTTAAATTTGAAAGAATTCATCCGTTTCAAGATGGCAACGGACGTGTCGGCAGATTGATTATGTTTAAGGAATGCCTGAAATATAATATCGTTCCATTTATCATCGAAGACCAATTGAAGATGTTTTATTATCGTGGACTGAAGGAATGGAAAAATGAAAAAGGGTATTTGACAGATACATGTCTGACAGCACAGGATCGATATAAATCTTATTTAGACTATTTTAGAATTGGATATTGGATGTTATGACTTTGAAGCTAATAAAATCAATTATAAAATTAGTTATCAAATCTTCCGGACGATAGATGAGTTTCTCTTGAATATTACAAATTTTGTTCAGAATATATCATTGAGCATTTTGGGTGCAATGATAGAAATGGCTAAAAGTATTTGTTTTTAATTTTTTCTGAACCTGTGCCGAGATGGTAGATAAAATGTTTTATTGCGGTTATACGAAAATTGAGATAAAATATATTTTGTATTAGGGTCTATAGCACTTATGCTATGATTTTCTGAAATGAAGATTACGTAACTAACAGCCACAAAAGGCTTTTTAGGCTTTCTTTAGAGAAGGTAATATCTTATTGTACATAGAGACCCTAATACGGTTATTGTGGAGGAAGTTATGGATAAAAATCGATTAGATAAATTTAAGAATCAGATTTGGACAACACGTATATCGAGAATAAATGCAGAAAAAAGATTAATTGCTAAAGAAAACTTTTTTCAAGGTATAAATATATATTATTCATGTGTTACTATTATTTTTTCTGTGCTTTCTTTAATTAATGAAGATAATAAATTAAGCTTAATGACAATGTTAATGACAATTTCATTACTTATTGTTATTTTATATTTGAATGGACAGAAGTATTTAACTCACGCAAGAGAATATAGAAATAATTATACTCAATTGCATAAATTAGAAATTCAATTAGAACATGAATTAGAGAATGATGGGGAAAATCTTACTGAAATCGAAAATTCTTACTGTGAATTGTTAGATACCGGTGAAAATCACATTTCATATGATTATTATTGCACGATTTTTGGAAGTACTGGTGAATATAGAAAAACTCATTGGGAAGATATAAAATATAAATATGTGTGGGGAACATTTTGGAGAATAGTTGTAAAGCTTTTGATTATTCTTCTTCCTTTTCTGTTGTTTGGAATATGTGAGGTGGTTTAGTTGCAAGCAGCACAATTATGGAAAAAATTATTTTCACAAAAACATTTAAAAGAACATTATTATGAGAAGATTAAACCAAAACCTTCCATAGGAATGGATAGAATTACTTCTAAAAAATTTGAAGAAGATTTAGACGATAATATTGAAATAGTTGTTAGAAAAGTAAATAATAATTCGTATCATTTTACGAGATACAGGCAACTACTATTTGTTAAAAGTGCTACTAAGCCTCCACGATCAGTTTGTATCCCTACTCTACGAGATAAACTTACAATTTCAAGTTTAAATGAATTGATGAACGAAGTATTTGGAAATGATTGTAGAACACAAATGCCTCAAATCATTATAGATGATATCCTCAAAAAGATAAATGATTATGAATATTTTATTAAATTGGATATAAAGGGATTTTATGCGTCTATTAGTCAAGAACAACTGCTTGTAAGGTTGAAAAGAAAGATCAGAAAAAAACAAATATTGAATTTGATAGAAAAGGCAATCAAGACAGCATCTATATCATATCCCGTAAAAAATAAAATCCTAATGGTGGAAAGAAAACGAGGCATACCAGAGGGATTACCGATTTCAAATACATTAGCTAATATTTATATGATGGATTTAGACAAAAAATATAGTGGAAAAAATAATTTGGCATATTATAGGTATGTAGATGACATATTAATATTAGTTACTAAAAATGATTTTGATAATGTAAAAAAAGAGATAGAAGGAGATATTGGAG
>OAWA01001551.1_pt1 | contig 10307 bp, 8 predicted proteins | sample 1516971 | NCBI WGS metagenome assembly OAWA01 (sample SAMEA2580097, study PRJEB22360) | human gut metagenome | biome: human gut; feature: human-associated habitat; material: faeces | place: Denmark | collected 2008/2010
AGTCTCACGACCTCAGCGATTTTTCTTTTAGGGGAGTTTTTTTACAGTCCCTTTGCGTGCCAGATGCGATTTGCCGCAGGCAAATAATTTCCTTATGCATTTGTGCACAACCCGCGGAGCATTTTTATTTCATAGGGAAGCGGAACATTTTTTACAGCTAATCTCTATGATCTCTTTCGATGTCTGCGTAAGAAGATAAACCGAATATTCCAGCCGCTTACTGTTGATATACTCGGTTGGAGTCACGGACATGACAGACTTAAACACTCTGCACAGACAGCACTTGGCATAAAAGGCCGTCTTCTGAATCTTAGGTGTGTCCATGAGAATATTTATTATAATACGGAAGTCATCCGAAAAGTATGTTCACTTCCGTAAACAGGGATATGACCCATGATGACCTCAATCTTTACAAAAAAGCTTCTTTGTCTGTAACGAATTAATCTTACACATGGAGTCCCATATTGTCAATCGGTTCAGCGTCACCAATTTTTATTTCTCCTGGATCACAGCTTTTTCCATCTTCCAGAGTTTCAGGTTCAAGATTGACTGCAATATCTTTTATCAATTCAATAGAATTCAGTTAAGCTGCCGACTTCTGATTCAAATGTGCAACTGCAAGAGAAAGGTTATGCAGATTCGCTGCTGCGGTTTCTGGTTTATTGGATTGAGCCTTTTATATAATTCTCTGTCAGAAGAAAGATTACAGTACAAACCCTTTGTCAAAGGATTATATGTCACGTAATCCACAAAGAGATCGTGATCCCATGTTAAATCTGTTGATTTTCCTGTTTCTCTGTCGCACCATTATGAAGTAATGATTGTTTTTTTCGTATCCATTGCTGCCAAATACAACTTATTCTCTTTGACAAATATATAATTCAGGACATCACACCAATCAGTCAGCTGTCTTATATTCTTTGTCCTGCAATCATATACAGAAAGCGGATATTGGGAAGTGTACGGAGCCGTTGCAATCATTATATCATAAGACTATTGTACTACAAGCTTTTTCCAAAAATTATCCCACATAAAAAGACAGATCCTGTCTGCATACAGAACCTGCCTTCTTTCATTATCGTATTCTTTAGAAGTTAAATCCTTCAATAGTAGCGAAGTAATCTTCCGGCGTCTCAGCCCTCCTGATCATCTCCGTGCTTCCGTCTTCTTTCAATAAAATCTCTGCTGATTTTAATTTTCCATTGTAGTTATATCCCATGGCAAACCCATGAGCACCGGTATCATGGATCACCAGCAGGTCTCCGTTCTCAATCTCGGGAAGCTTCCTGTCGATAGCGAATTTGTCGTTATTTTCACAGAGAGATCCGGTGATGTCATACATGTGGTCACACGGCTCGTTCTCTTTTCCCATCACAGTGATATGGTGGTAAGCTCCGTACATCGCCGGGCGCATCAGGTTGACTGCACAGGCATCCACGCCGATATATTCTTTGTAGGTGTGCTTTTCATGGATTGCCTTTGTCACCAGATGGCCGTTCGGCGCCAGCATATAGCGGCCCAGTTCCGTAAAGATCTTCACATCTCCCATGCCCGCAGGGACAAGCACTTCATCAAAAGCCTTGTGTACTCCTTCGCCGATCACTGCGATGTCATTGCCCTCCTGGTCCGGAAGATAAGGGACTCCAACACCGCCTGAGAGATTGATAAATCCGATGTGCACACCGGTCTCTTTCTGAAGTTGCACTGCCAATTCAAACAGCTGTTTTGCGAGCGTCGGATAATATTCATTTGTTACCGTGTTGCTGGCCAGGAAAGAATGAATTCCAAATTCTTTGACGCCCAGTTCCTTGAGTTTCAAAAACGCCTCTGTCATCTGAACTCTGGTCATGCCGTACTTGGCATCTCCCGGGTTATCCATAATATCTGTCCCCAGAGAGAACACACCGCCCGGATTGTACCGGCAGGAAATGACCTCCGGGATTCCCGCTGCTTCTTTCAGAAAGTCAATATGTGTGATGTCATCCAGATTGATCGTGGCTCCCAGTTTCTTCGCAAGCACAAACTCTTCAGCCGGTGTGTCGTTGGAAGAAAACATGATCTCACTTCCGCCGAAACCGCAGCGTTCGGACATCATAAGTTCTGTCAGTGAAGAACAGTCGGTTCCGCATCCCTCTTCCTTTAAAATCTTTAAGATCATAGGGTTCGGTGTCGCTTTCACAGCAAAATATTCTTTAAATCCTTTGTTCCAGGAAAATGCCTTATTTAAATTCCGTGCAGTCTCCCGGATTCCTTTTTCATCATATAAATGAAACGGAGTCGGATACTTCTTTACGATTTCGTCTAATTGTTCTTTTGTTACAAACGGTTTTTTTGCCATTTTATTGATTCCCTTTCTTGATTTCTAATAGTTTTATCTCATTGGCGAGAGCGTCTTTGAATACCTCTGCCAGGTTATGATTGCTGGAATACAGACAGGCTGCATTATACCGGTCCACAAGATCGCCCGTGAGCACATAGGTAGAGTCTGTGATCAGGCGGATCTGTTCTTTCTTATGCTCCGTCAGATAGATGATGGCCCCTTTAAGCTCAAAAGGCTCATTGGTAATGATCACTACTTTGATGCCGCGGCCGGCTAAATCGGTAAAATACTCCCGGAACATGTTCAGCTTTTCGTTGGAAGCAGACACATAGACCCGTTCTTTTGTCTCCCTCAGCATATTCGTAAACTTGTCAAGGATCTGTCTTTCCCCTTTGATGGTCAGATATGCCCCCTTATTAATCCTCTGTTTCGGAAGTTTTGCAGCAAGCTCTTTTTTGCTTTTTTTCAAGTCCCGGATCTTATTGTCACAGAACTCCTCCACAGGCACTGCCTGATATTTCACAGTGTCTTCCTCGGACATATAGGCGGCCCCTTTTTCCACAAGTCCTGCCAGCGCATTGTAGGTGTTGGACCTGGAGATGCCGCTTTTTTTCGCGGCCTCGTATCCATTCAGTTCTCCCTCCAAAACCAGAAGAACATAGAGGTTCGCTTCCTGCCTGGTCAGTCCGAAATTCATCAGACATTCAACATTTTCCATTCTGCGCCTCCGTTCGTGTTCCTTTATAGGAATACTATAATACGGCGACATTTTTTTGTCAATAAATTGTCCTAAATCATTTATATTTTTATAATTTACTACCAAATAGTAAATAATAATAAAATTCAAAGTGACATTCAGCGCCAGCACAAGCAGACACAGGACCTTCAGAATCCGGTTTTGGGGATAAGTAAATTGTACATTAAACAATACCATGGTAAAAAACCAGCTGAGACTGAAGATCAGGAAAATATTCTTTGTTCCGTCTTCCATGAACTCCAATGCTTTTACCAGTTTCTTCCTAATCCATGAGACAAAGAAAATACTGCCAGAAACTTTAATTTAGAATTTTTCATATACAAAAAGCGCATCTCATTTAGAGACGCGCTTTCCTAATATATTATTTTTATTCGTCTGCTTTTCCTTCAGATCCGAATAACTTGATCTTTGTGATCACCATGTCTTTGATCGCCTCTGTACCAGGAGCGAGTAATTTACGTGGGTCAAATCCTTTTCCTTCTCTGTCCTTGCCTGCTTCAATGTATCCGCGTGTAGCTTCGGCAAATGCAATCTGGCACTCCGTGTTTACGTTGATCTTTGCAACTCCGAGAGTAATTGCTTTTTTGATCATGTCATCAGGGATTCCTGTACCACCGTGCAGTACTAAAGGCATGTCTCCTGTCAGCTTCTGGATCGCATCCAATGTCTCGAAGCTTAGGCCTTCCCAGTTTTCAGGGTATTTTCCGTGGATGTTTCCGATTCCCGCTGCTAGCATCGTAACACCTAAGTCAGCGACCGCCTTGCACTCCTCAGGATCAGCACATTCACCTTTTCCGATAACTCCGTCTTCTTCTCCGCCGATAGAGCCTACTTCAGCTTCGATAGACATTCCCTTTCCTCTTGTTACCTGAACCAATTCCTTGGTTTTTTCAATATTCTCTTCGATCGGGTAGTGTGATCCGTCGAACATAACAGAAGAAAATCCTGCTTCGATACAAGCATTACATCCTTCATAAGAACCATGGTCTAAGTGAAGGGCAACCGGAACGGAAATATTTAATTCTTCCAACATTCCATTTACCATTCCAACCACTGTCTTATATCCTGTCATATATTTTCCTGCACCTTCAGAAACACCTAGGATCACCGGAGATCTTGTCTCTTCTGCTGCCAATAAGATTGCCTTTGTCCACTCCAGATTGTTGATGTTAAACTGTCCTACAGCGTAGTGTCCGGCTTTTGCCTTATTTAACATCTCTTTTGCTGATACTAACATGATAAATCCTCCATAATTCTTTAATGAATTGTTATTTTTTTCACATCAAACTTATTATATCCTATTTGGCCAAGTTGCGCAAGTCACAGGGTCCCCAAAAAAGCCGGGGCTTACAGGCAAAACGTACTGCATTTGTTCCAGCTGTTCCATCTCTTATATCCGTATGAGCAGCATATACAGCACTGTTCCCCCGGCAATGCTGACCAGGGTGTTCCTTTTCCAAAGATGCAGGAGAATGACTGCCGCTCCTGCCGACAGACTCCACAGCTTTTGCTCCTCTCTTATAAAACCAAGGCACATGACTGCCGCAAGAACAAGCAGCGATGGCAGTAAAAACCGGTCCGGTCCCAGCAGAATCAAAAAAAATACTGAAACGGCCAGCCCTGCTGCCGCTGCCCCGTGCTTTTTGGAATTTTTCCACTGGTCCAGAAAAATCACCAAAAACAGTGCTGTCATAGAGAATTCGATGCCCTTAAAATCAAACGGAAGCAGCCCTCCGGCCAGCACCCCAATCAGGGAACCAGCTGCCCAATAAGTCTGATCCAGCGCTGAGATCCAGAACATGATCCTGGGTTCCGCCTCTGCTTTTTCGTCCGGAATGGAGCAGAGGACCGAATACGTCTCATCTGTCAGAGAGAATACCATATAAGGATAATATCTGCCCATTTTCCGGAAACGTTCCACGAATGAGAGACCATAAAACATATGTCTGCCATTGATAAACAGCGTTGTCAGCGCCACAAGGCCCAGGGGCGCTCCGGCTGCAAGAAAAGACACTAATACAAACTGCATAGATCCGGCATAAATAAACAGGCTTGCAGCCAGTGTCCAGAATGGCCCGTATCCTGTCTTTGCCATGAGGATGCCGAAAGCAATGCCCAAAAATATATATCCGAAGAATACCGGTATGGATTTTTTGACTGCATATCTGAAATATTCTTTCGTGTTTTTCACTGTTGCTACCCCTCCAGGCATTAAATAATCCTTTCCAGGAGGGCCACAGATGCCATGGCATCCTCCGCATAGTAGTCGGCTCCGATATTTTTTGCAATATCTTCCGTGAGCACTGCTCCTCCCACCCAGATCGGACAGGTACAGTCTTCCTCCCTGAGTCTTTGAATGGTTTTTTCCATAGATACGACCGTGGTTGTCATCAGTGCGCTCAGACCGATGGCTTTCGGCTGATACTTGTTCCATGCCTCCGCCACTTTTTCAATCTTCACATCTTTGCCCAGATCGATAACACGGTATCCGTAGCTTTCCAGAACGACTTTGACAATGTTTTTCCCGATATCGTGGATATCTCCTTCTACGGTAGCCATAAGGACCGGTCCTTTTTCTTCGTTTGCGCCGGCGCTGAAGCACTTCTTTACAACCTCAAAGGCTTTCTTTGTCGTCTCTGCCGACTGGATCAGCTGAGGAAGAAAGATCTTTCCGGTCTCATAATCCTTTCCAACTACATTCAGTGCAGGAATGATCACTTCATTGATCAGTTCCAGCGGTTCTTTCTTTTCCAGTTCTTTTCTCGTCTTTGCCTCCACTTCCTCCTTCAGTCCGTGGATGATAATGTCATGGAGCGGGAATTCCGTCTGAACCGCTGTCTTCGTCTCTGCCGTATTTGACTGATTCCTGATGTAGCTTTCACTGTCGATATCTTTATAAAACAATACATGGAACGCATCGATGGTGCCCATCAGCTCCCTGTCCAGCGGATTGATGATCGGCAGATCCAGTCCGGCCTGCATGGCAAGTGCGAGAAATGTCCGGTTTAAGAGCGGACGGTTCGGAAGGCCGAAGGAGACGTTGGAGACGCCCAAAACAGTATGGACTCCCAGCTTCTTTACCATCTCGATGGCTTTTAACGTTTCCTTTATTTCCTTTTGCTGTGCAGAAGCCGTCAGGGTCAGGCAGTCGATGATGATCTCTTCTTTCCCGATGCCGTATTCAGCCGCCTTCGCAATGATTTTTTGTGCTATCTCAAACCGCTCTTCTGCTTTCAGAGGAATCCCCTCATCTAAAGTCAGACCGATTACAACGCCCCCGTACTTTTTCACAATAGGAAAAACAGCTTCCATGACTTCATCTTTTCCGTTGACAGAATTGATCAGCGGTTTCCCGTTGTAATACCGGCATGCCAGCTCAATGGCCCGGGCATTGGAACTGTCGATCTGAAGCGGAAGGGTGATCACTTCCTGGAGAAGTTTTACCACATGTTTCATCGTCTCCGGTTCGTCGATGCCCGGCAGGCCCACATTTACATCCAGCACATCGGCTCCCGCCTCATCCTGTTTGATCGCCTCCGATACGAGTTCATCATACCGTTCTTCTTTCAGGGCCAGCTTCAATTTTTTCTTTCCCGTCGGATTCAGCCGTTCCCCGCAGACAATGACCCGGTCTCCGAATGTGACGGTTTTTGTCTGACTGGATACTCTTGTCTTCTTTTCAATCTTTCTCGGAGCCGCTTTTTTCGGAGCTGCGGCTTTTAACTTCCTGATAAATTCGGGAGTCGTCCCACAGCATCCTCCCGCAGCGGAAATTCCGTCCTGTAAATATCCCTGCATCAGCCGGGCATATTCATCGCCGGTCACATGATAATGAGTCTCTCCATGTTCCAGACACGGAAGACCTGCGTTGGGCTGGATCATCACAGGCACAGAAGATACACTTAAAATTTCTTCAATGATCGGCCCGAGTTCTGCCGGTCCTAAAGAACAGTTGACACCCAGCATATCCGCTCCCAGCCCCTGCACCGTATTTACAAAGGTGACCGGATCATTTCCGGACAGCGTCCGCCTGTTCTGCTCAAAGGTCATAGTCACAAAGACCGGCAGGGACGTATGCTCTTTCACCGCCAGAATACCTGCCTTCACCTCATACAGATCGCTCATCGTCTCAAAAAGGACTGCATCCACATCGTCCTTCACCGTTTCCACCTGCGAAAGAACAATGTCATAGGCCTCATCAAACGTAAGGGTACCCATGGGTTCCAGAAGCTGTCCGATGGGACCGATGTCGAGTACGATATAGGCATCATGCTCACGTCCTGCATTTTTTCTTGCCTCATTTGCATTGGAAACCGCGGCACGCAGCATATCCCGGTATTCGTACTTTGACTCCTGCATTTTCAGTTCATTGCATCCGAACGTATTGGTCGTGATAAAGTCCGCTCCGGCCTCAAGATATTTTTCATGGATGGAAATGATCAGCTCCGGCCTGTCAATATTTAATTCTTCAGGGATATCTCCGGCACGGAGCCCTGCCTCCTGAAGCTGGGTCCCCATGGCTCCGTCAAATATGAGTAAGTCTTTTCCGATTCTGTCTAGTAACATCTCTGGCCTCTCTTTCTAAATACACAGTCTTCTCTCATCACACACTGTCCGCACTGTTTCTTCCTCTCAGGCGTGCCGATACCTATGAGACCCAGCATGGATTTCTGGGGAATCATCAGATGATCGGGCGTAAGCGTGACCCCAAGAGTTTTCCCGACATCGAGCACTCTTGCGATCTCCCGGTTGAGGGACAGCGGAATATCACCATAGCCTGGACAGAGGCGGTATGATCTGTTTGGATACCCCAGCCCTTCTTCATACTCGTCGCAGTAAGCTTCCAGATAAGCGCTTCCCACCGCATCCATAACAGCCGCTTTTGTCATGTTGCTCTTTTCGTAGTATTTTACCTTCCGCTCCAGGGTGACTCCAAGAGTTGCTCCGATAAAAAGGCAGTGGCTGCACTGCAAAAAAGCCTCCCGGATCTGATCCCCGGGAAGAGACAGTCCCAATTCTTTTATCTGCGGCAGAGCTCCGAACAGTTCAAACCTGCGGGAAACAGCCTTGGGCTGGGAAACCTGTTTCACCTCCCGGATACATTCATCCAGCAGGCTTTCCATCTCATCCGTGATCTGCTGCCCCGTATGCCCTAAGTATTTCAGTGCATTTTCTTTAATCATGATTCAGCTCTTTTAACACCGTCGGAATATTTCCGAAGATCCTCTGCGCGATTTCGGGCTTATTCATCGTGTAAATGTGAATCCCGTCCACCCCGTTTGTGATCAGATCGATGATCTGGTGGGCTGCATAGTTGATCCCGATCTCCTTCATCGCTTCAGGATAATTGTAATAAGTCTCAATCATTGTGGAAAGCTGGAACGGAATGGAGCAGCCGCACAGTTTGGCCGTGCGCAAAAGAGATTTTGCATTCGTCACCGGCATGATCCCTGCAAGGATCGGAACAGTGATTCCTATTTTTCTCGCTTCTTTCACCAGCCGGTAATAATAGCTGTTGTCAAAGAAAATCTGGGTAATCAGGTATTCTGCTCCTGCATCCACCTTTTTTTTCAGTGCCTCCAGATCATCCCGGAAACAGTCCGCTTCCTGATGGACCTCCGGATAACATGCCCCGGAAAGGCAGAAAGATTCCCCGAAATTCTCCCTGATAAATCCGTTCAGTTCGCTGGCATAGTGAAACTCCAGATCCATTCCCCGGTATTTTTCTTCTTCTCCCACAGGATAGTCTCCCCTCAGTGACAGGATATTATCGACATTGTGCTCCTTTAATGCCCTGCATTCCGTGAGAATATCTTCTTTTGTGGATGTGATGCAGCTTAGGTGGGCTACGGACTCGATCTGATACTTATTTTTAATGACCGATGCGATCTCCACGGTCTTTCCCTTGGAAGACCCACCGGCTCCGTATGTAACACTGATAAAATCCGGGTCAAGTTTTGCCAGTTCCTCAATGGTATAATAGATGGAAGAAATATCCCCTTCTTTGCTCTTGGGCGGGAATACTTCAAATGAAATGGTAGCCTTTTCTTTTAGTAATTCTGATATCTTCATCTGCTTCTCCTTTATTCCTGTAATACATTAAAGCAATTTTATCATGTTCGATTTTCTCTGTCTACACAGAAAAAGCGATGTCTGACAGGCTTCTTTCAGCCTGAGCAGACATCGTTTTATCCGAATCTTTCTATTTTTTAACTGCCTTAAAAGCTTCACTTAGATCTTCAAGAATATCATCTATGTTCTCTGTTCCGATGGAAAGTCTGATAGTATTTGCTCTCAGCCCCTGTTCTTTCAATTCTTCCTCATTCAGCTGTGAATGAGTCGTAGATGCCGGATGAATCACGAGAGATTTCACATCGGCTACATTTGCCAGCAGCGAAAAGATCTCCAGATTGTCAATGAACTCTTTTGCCGTCCTGTCATCTCCCTTGATCTCAAACGTAAAGATCGAACCGCCGCCGTTTGGAAAATATTTTTCATACAATTTCTTTTGTTCTTCATCTGCGGTCACAGAAGGGTGATGCACCGCCTCCACCTGGGGATGCTGACTCAAAAATTCTACCGTTTTCAGTGCATTTTCCACATGCCTTTCCACTCTTAAAGATAATGTCTCCAATCCCTGGAGAAATAGGAATGCGTGAAATGGAGAAAGGGCTGCTCCCATATCTCTAAGCAGAATTGCGCGGATCTTTGTGACGAATGCTGCTCTGCCCGCTGCTTTCGTAAAGCTGATGCCGTGATAGCTTGCATTTGGCTCGGTCAGGGAAGGAAATTTCCCTGATGCCTCCCAGTCAAAATTTCCGCTGTCTACAATAACCCCTCCGATGGCAGTCCCATGACCTCCGATAAATTTTGTTGCAGAGTGTACGACGATATCCGCTCCATACTCAATGGGACGGATTAAATAAGGAGTCCCGAATGTATTGTCGATTACAAGAGGTATCCGGTGTCTGTGTGCAATCTCTGCCATCTTCTCTATATCCGCCACATCCGAATGAGGATTGCCCAATGTTTCAATAAACACTGCTTTTGTGTTTTCTTTGACAGCTGCTTCCACGGCTCCATCCTCAAAAATGTCCACAAACGTTGTTTCCACTCCGAATTCCGGCAGCGTGTGGGCCAGAAGATTATAGCTTCCGCCATAAATATTTTTTGCTGCTACAATATGATCTCCGTTTTGTGCAAGGTTTTGGATCGTATATGTAATGGCTG
>OAWA01001559.1_pt1 | contig 10248 bp, 5 predicted proteins | sample 1516971 | NCBI WGS metagenome assembly OAWA01 (sample SAMEA2580097, study PRJEB22360) | human gut metagenome | biome: human gut; feature: human-associated habitat; material: faeces | place: Denmark | collected 2008/2010
CACCCGCCTCGTCCGTCTGACGAATGGCCCCCATGAGACGGCTGCCATTGTCTTGCCAAGCATCATCCACACGCAGCAGCAGGTGATCGCCCATATGGTCGTGCTTGAGTTCGTTGGCGGCAAGCACTTTGGGTAGAAACGCCCGAGTGTTCAGGAATTCGGTGCCCGGCACCAGCATCGCCTGACGCGCCACATTCTCATAGTCGAACGCACGCACCATCGCGGATTCCACCAAGCCGCACATGATGGTGAACAGGTTCTGGAAGTACAGATTCATTTGGTCGGGCTGCGCTTTGGCAAGCACAATCACCACGGCCAGCTTGCCATCGGCATGCACGCCTGCCGCATACATCGGAAGGTCCGGTTCGAAATTGCGGTTCACCCACAATCCACCATGATCCAAAGCTGTAATAATGTTGGCATAATTCTCAAGCAGCGCCGACTTGCTGAACAGGGATTCGGTTTGCGGACTCGCAGCCATCAAACGCGCGAATCGACCGCCGCTGTCAATGCGGTAAACACCGAAACTATCGCCGCCCAATGTGTCTTGCATAATGCGAATGGTCGTGTGATACAGCTTTTGCGGCTGCACTTCGTCCAATTCACGTGTCATCGCATACATTTTGCCGAAACTGTCACGCCTGCCGATAATCTGCCCGCGCAGCATACGACGATCATCGAGCACATCGTGGTACAGGTCACGCAGGAACGCAAGTCGTTCACGCAGCAAACTGTTTTCGTCACGCATGAATCGCAGGTTTTCGCGATTACGCAGCTGCACATACCCGCATACTGCGCCGGCAACGAAATACACCACAAACGCAAGCCAGTTCGACGTGTCGTAAAACAGCGGAGCGAATGAAGCGCCCTTCGATGCATACGACAACGCCATGCCGACACATGCGAGCGCGGCCGCGAACACGCCTGCGTTCAGTCCGTGCATCGTGCCGACGATCACCACGAAAAACAGGCGCAAATCCACGGTTCCCAACTGGCTGTTGCCTTGTACCGCGGTGCGAAGCAGTTCTTCCAATATGAACGCGATGAAGATTTCGATTGCGATCCATGGTTTTGAATGGTTGCGTAGAAAATCCCAGACCGGGTGCTTCTTGGATTGTTCCTGAGCACGCGCTTCTTTCCAGCGCTGAAGCACAGGGGGAAGATCCTGTTTGAGCGAATATCGCGGCGACCAGCCATAGCGCAATCGCAGCACATGATCGTCTGCTGGGTAATGTTGGGGTCTGTCTTTGCCAAAAGTCACCGATAATCCGGGAAATGCCGCGCTGATCGCATCAGCCAAATCACCGTATGTGAAGTCGAACACGTTGGGCACATGGAAGATTTCGCTTTCGGCGGTCCAATCGTCGAACATGCGGTAGATCAGTTCGGCAAGATCGTCGGCGCAGAGAAAGCATGTCTGTTGCTGTTTGCGTTCGCAGAATGAGATCGACCCTGCCGATGCCTGTTCGAACAGTCTGCCGAAATATGCGGTTGCTCCATTGCGCTCGGGTGCATACAAGTATGGACAGCGAATGATTTTCGCTTCCAGACGGTAGGTGCGCGCGTAATACAGGCAGAGTTCTTCCGACGCTCGAGACATCAGACTTTTGCTGGTATCACGTACGTCGGCGTTTTCCGGATAGGTGAATTCGGATTCCGGTCCGCATACCATCAGCATTTGCGTGGATCTGTTACGTATGGCGTGCAGCAATCTGCGAAGATATCCGAGATCGCCGTCACGCTCACTTCGCGGGGTGAGGCCTTCGGAAAAGAATACGATGCGATCGAATTCGTATGTGGTAAGAGTTTCGGCAAGGGTGTTGGCGTCAGACATGTTGACGATTCTGAGACGGTCATTGCCGTCTACGGTGCCTTCTCGTTCCGCTATCACCACATGGTCTCGGGGAAAGGAATGCTGAATCCACTGCTTGGTAATGAAGTCGGTGTTGCCGACCAGAAGCACTTCCATGCCGCCACCCCAGCGAATACTCCCTTAACGGGGTTACGGCATAACTCTGCCCACAAACCCCCATTGTTACTGCCTTACGGTGTTCCAGTGTAGCCAAACAGCAGACAGACTCCCCCTCTAACGGAGGTTTTCTTAGTCATTTCTCAGTAACTCGCAAGTCAACATGACTTGCGTCGACCATTTTAGGGGGCTTACCCGCAATGCGAGCGCGTATTCAACCAACAGCCGGCATCAGTGGCTTGGCGCTAGACATACGGCCGCAATCGTCATACGTGTGGGCAAAAACAAAGAAACCTCGGATGTTTCCGAGGTTTCAAAGCCATGGTGGCTCCGAGCGGCATCGATCCGCTGACCTAACGATTTTCAGTCGTTCGCTCTACCAACTGAGCTACAGAGCCATGAACAGGAATCTGTTCGAGCGACCCCGGCCGGACTTGAACCGGTGACCTCCGCCGTGACAGGGCGGCGCTCTAACCAACTGAGCTACGGGGCCATTGCCACCTTGTTACCAAGGTAAGTACCCCCTGAGAGAGTCGAACTCTCGTTGTCAGATTGAAAGTCTGGTGTCCTAACCGTTAGACGAAGGGGGCGCTTTCAGCGTTTCCGCGTGACAACTCGCTTAACTATACGCGAATCCTCAGAACATGCAAATCTCGGCGTGTCGCAGCGTCGCAAAATCGCCATCAACCCGTTGCCAAAGTGCTGAAAATCGTTGAAATCAAGCCATTTCAGCACTTCAACAACAGACCAACCGGCACTATACGCAGCGATAGGTGAGGTCATGAATCACACGACCGGCAGCAAGTCCTTTTTTCTCAAAATTCGTGAGAATTCGTCCGGAAAAACGCTCGGATTCGGTGAAATCGGCGTGTCGCAGACCGGCCGCTTCGTCGGCATTTCCCTTGCCAACATGCTCGACCGGCAAACTCACCGTAAGCATGCCGTCATTATGGAATCCTTCAAGACCATCCATCACCTCATGCACATGCAATGCATAGTCTTCGATGTCGGTGGCGATACGCCACACTCCCCCATCCCGCAACGTGCGATGAATCTCGCCGGCAAGCTCCGGCTGCACGATACGACGCTTGTGGTGGCGCATCTTGGGCCACGGATCAGGGAAGAAGGTCCATACTTCAGCGATCGATCCATCCGCCGCGGCTTTGAAGAGCTCAGGAGCGTTGACCTGCGCGATGCGCAGATTGGTCAGGCCCTGCTTGCCTGCGAGCAGCATGGTATGCGCCACGCCCGGATCATAGACCTCAAGCGCCAGGAAGTTCATATCGGGGTGTTCAGCAGCGGCCGCAACAACGTTTTCCCCCTGGCCGGTACCGATTTCCACAATCAGAGGATTGACATTGCCCCACACATCCGCGATATACGCCCGATCGAACACCAGATCGCCTCGCACATCAAGCGACCCCTCGCCCGCGTTGATTTTCAGCAGATACGTATCTGCATAGGCATCCCATGCACGCTGCAAGCGTGCGTCGAGCCTGGCGGAACGACGCACGAAGGACAACACCTTGCGCCCATACAAGGCAGGACGCTGGCCAGCATCAGCCCGTTGTTCATCTTGCGTTTTTGACATGCTTTGTTCGTTTTCGCCGTTAACTTGATTTTCAGTCGGCGTGTTCACATCTTCTTGCATACCCTAATTTATAGAGGAAACGCAGGAAAGGGTCGATTATGTGCGTTCCTGTTCATGTGTTATACTCAAATTGTTCAAAAGGTAACAAACTAGAGCAAAAGTGAACAACGTTCGTTGGACGTTTGTTTTTCGAACCAAAACGCTTTAACGCTCATTTTGGAGGAAAGGACAGAACATGACAGTTCTCGTCACTGGTGGGTGCGGCTACATCGGCGCTCACGTCGTCCACGCTCTTCACCAGGCCGGCGAACAGGTCGTCGTCGTTGACGATCTGAGCTACGGCAAGCCAACCCGCATCGAAGGCTCCCGCCTGTACGGCATGGATATCGCCGCACCGGGTGCCGGCGAACGCCTCGCCGAAATCATGAAGGCCGAAGGCGTCGAATCCGTCATCCACTTCGCAGCCCGCAAGCAGGTCGGCGAATCCGTTGAGAAGCCGCTGTGGTACTACCAGCAGAACATCAACGGCATGCTCAACGTGCTCACCGGCATGACCCAGTCCAAGAACGCCAAGAAGCTCGTCTTCTCGTCCTCCGCCGCCACCTACGGCGTGCCGCCGGTCGACGTGGTGCCCGAGGACGTCGTCCCTATGCTGCCGATCAACCCCTACGGCCAGACCAAGCTGTTCGGCGAGTGGATGGCCCGCGCCTGCGAGCAGCCGTTCGGCATCCGCTTCTGCGCGCTGCGCTACTTCAACGTGGCCGGATGCGGTCCGGTGGAGCTGGAGGACCCCGCGATCCTCAATCTCATCCCGATGCTGTTCGACCGCCTGAAGAAGGGCAAGGCGCCGGCCATCTTCGGCGACGACTACCCGACCCCGGACGGCACCTGCGTGCGCGACTACATTCACGTCTCCGACCTGGCCGACGCTCACATCGCCGCGCTGAAGTACCTTGACCGCGACGAGCGCAAGTACGACGCCTTCAATGTGGGTACCGGCGAGGGCACCTCCGTGCGCCAGATCGTCGACGAGGTCAAGAAGGTCACGGGCCTGCCGTTCACCGAGGCCGTGATGGCCCGTCGCGCAGGCGACCCGCCGCACCTGATCGGCTCTCCGAAGCGCATCAACGAGGAGCTGGGCTGGCACGCCAAGTACGACGTGGAGGACATCGTCAAGTCCGCGTGGGATGCGTGGCAGGCCAACCCCGAGCACCACATCGACGTCGCCACCTGGAAGCAGGTCAGCTGAACGGGTGGCCGGGTGTCTGGGTGACCGGTCGGGCTGCTGGGCGTTGACGGTCGGCTTATGGCCGGACGTACCGCCGTCTGAATGGTGACTCGACCGAATACGGGGCCGGTTCGCGTCGCTTCGTCTGCGGATGGGGCGGTGCGGCCGGCCCTGGTCTGTCCGATCGTATTGCGCCGGTTCGGGGATGGCGCTGTGATGCCTTGGCGTTGAGATGAAGGCGTTGACAGGATATACTGGCGTAGCGCCGGGCGGTGAGCGGCGGCGGGAACGATAGCGACCGAAGGAGTCCTGAGATGTCATCGAATACGCCAAGTGCCATGCCGACTGACGGTAATGACGGGCAGGTGCCGACGCAGGCCGGGTATGAGCAGGCGGGCGATGGTTCGTGGGCTCCGGGTGCCGGTGCCGCGGATGGTCAGGTGCCGCCGTATGGTCAGGGTGAGTATGGTCAGACCGGATATGGCCGGCCGGATTATGGTCAGGCCGGGTACTCGGGCCAGCCAGGGTATGGCCAGCCTCAGCACAGCCAGACCGGCAGCTATGGAGCACCGGGGTATGGCGCCCAGCAGCCACAGTACGGGGCTCCCTATGGCGCTGCGCAATATCCTCCGTATCCTCCGTATGGCGCGAACCCCTATGGCGTGCCGGCGTACTATGCGCCGAACGATCGATGGAACACGATGTCGATTGTCGGGTTCGTCCTGTCGTTCGTGTTCTGCCCGGCCGGACTGATTCTCTCGATCATCGCCCTGCGGCAGATCAACCGCACGCAGGAGCGCGGCAAGGCGTTCGCCATAGCGGGCATCGTCATCAGTGCGATTGCCATCGTGATCGTTATCATCACCATCATTTTTGCGATCGCGGTGGGGGTATACATGGTGAATCATCCGGAAACCTGGAACGGGTCGTACTGCATCAACGGCGATTGTGTCTACAAGGATTACGGCGACTCCGCCTTCACCAGTCTTGCGATCATGCCGTTGGCGGCGCTGATAGGGTAGGTGCGGGAAGTGCTGGAAATACTGGGATTCAGGTTCATCCTCGGTGGTGTTCGGGCCTGCCTGGGAGGCTCTGCGGGCGCTGCGACACGCCGAAGTTGCATATCGCCCAGAACTCTGTAATATATCTACTCGTTGCTTGCAAACAAGCATATGGCCCCGTAGCTCAGTTGGTTAGAGCGCCGCCCTGTCACGGCGGAGGTCACCGGTTCAAGTCCGGCCGGGGTCGCTGGAATGTGAAGACCCGGTTTTCGCCGGGTTTTTATGTTCACTGGCTCTGTAGCTCAGTTGGTAGAGCGAGCGACTGAAAATCGCTAGGTCAGCGGATCGATGCCGCTCGGAGCCACCACGGAAAACCCGTCACCCTTTGGAAACATTGGGATGGCGGGTTTCTTGCATCTGGTCGAGAAGTCGGGCGGGTCATGGGTCTTACCTGATTGCGTGAGCTAGGGCCAGCATGCGTCTCGGTCCTGCATGCCCCCAGCGCCCTCCCTCCTCCCGGTCTCTTTTTTCCCCACTCTTCCCGAAATTACGGGTTGAAATCGCCGCAATCCGTGATTCCCCGTGCCAAATCGCCGTTTTTGGACCTTAAAACGGCGATTTGGCACGGGGAATTGCCCAGAACGGCGATTTCAACCCGTAATTTGCACCCGGTGCTGGTTGGAGGCGTTACCCGCGCTAGAGTAAACCCGTGAGCATGATTGAAGAAGGCAAGAGCAAGCGTGGCGCGGGCGGAAATGTCAGACGGCGCCGTTGGGCACGTTGATCGCCGGGCTGATTTCGCCGCGTGTCGGCTCGCTGCTGTTCGCCGCATGGCCTGTCGCTCGGACCGTACGCGGCGCATGGACCGCCATCAAGGTGACGAGTGCCGTGCATCATTCCTGAGCGGAGCGCAGCCGGGCGTCTGATTGATGCGCAGGCATGAAATCGCCTCTTTGCATCGTCCCCAGCATGAGCATTCTGGCCACGTCATCCGTGTATGGTCGCATCCGCGCCGCGCCAAACGGGATTTTGGCCGGATGGGGGTGTCGTCCGAGTGTCTAGTCCGAGCGAAGTCCCGTTTCAGCCCGTGCGGATGGGACTTTGGCGGGATGAATGAGGGCGGCGGGATGCGGGGCAGCTCATAATGTGGTACGGCATGTACTGCTTTGTGGGACTTGCGATGAAGAAACTTACGCGGTGACAAATGGGATTTTTCGTAGGGGTAAGGCCGCGGGGGCGATTGTATGCTACAGCGCTATACCGCAACTGTTCTCTGCTGTGTTTGCGTTACCTTCCCAGCATGTTTCCAGTTTTCGAGGTACGATAGGAATCGTCATAGCAGATACGCCGAGCGCAACGCCCGCGCGTCATTCAAAGGAGAGCCAGCATGGTATATCGCATGATCTTCAATCAGACCGCGTATTTTGGCCGTGGAGCCATCAAGGAGATTCCGGCAGTCGCGAAGTCCCATGGCTTCACCAAGGCGTTCATCGTAACCGATCCGATCCTGCTGAAGACCGGAACTGTCAAGAAGGTCACCGATGTGCTGGACGAGGCCGGCCTGCCGTATGAGGTGTTCGACAACGTCAAGCCGAACCCGCCGGTCGAATGCATCCAGGACGGCGTCAAGAAGTTCGCCGAATCCGGCGCCGACTTCCTGATCGGCCTGGGCGGCGGCTCCCCGCAGGATACCTGCAAGGGCATCGGCATCATCACCGCCAACCCGGAGTTCGCCGACGTACTGTCCCTTGAGGGCGTGGCCGACACCAAGAACCCGTCCGTCCCGATCTTCGGCGTGCCCACCACCGCCGGCACCGCCTCTGAGACCACCATCAACTACGTGGTCACCGATACCGCCAACAAGCGCAAGTTCGTGGCCGTCGACCCCCACGACATCCCGATCGTCGCATTCGTCGACCCCGACCTGACCGACACGATGCCGCGCGGCCTGAAGGTCGCCACCGGCCTGGACGCCCTGACCCACGCCATCGAGGGCTACATCACCCCGGGCGCATGGAGCCTGTCTGACTGCCTGAGCATGCAGACCATCCGCATGATTGCCAAGAACTTGGCCAAGTCCGCCGACGGCGACGTGCCGGCCGGCGAGCAGATGGCCTACGCCTCCTACATCACCGGCATGGCCTACTCCAACGTCGGCCTGGGCCTCGTGCACGGCATGGCCCACCCGCTGGGCGGCCGTCTCGGCGTGGCCCACGGCGTGGCCAACGGCATCCTGCTGGCCCCGGTCATGGAATACAACAAGGACTTCACCGGCGAAAAGTACCGTGACATCGCCGACGCGTTCGGTATCGAGGACGCCTACACCGGCGACCTTGAGAAGGTGCGCGAGGAGGCCGTGCAGGCCGTCCACCAGCTGACCGTGGATCTCAAGAACCCGACCACGATTTCCGAGGTGGGTGCCACCGAGGCCGACTTGGCACCGCTCGCCCACGACGCCTTCAACGACGTGTGCACGCCGGGCAACCCGCGCAAGGCCACCGAAGAGGACATCCTGAAGATCTACACCTCGCTGATGTGATAGAGCGACACGGGACCGGTCCGCGGCGGCGCGTCCATCCGCCGGCCGGCCCCGTGAGCGGGAGAAAGCCGCGATAATCCGCAACGGATACGGCTAACAGATGATGGTGGGGTTCCGGCACATACCGTGTTGGAACCCCACCATCATCTGTCGGCTGGCGTCAGCCGACGTCATTCGACGGCGTCCACCTGCTCGGGATTGTCGAAATGGCTCTTGACGAGCTTGATCTGCTCGTCGAACCAGATCTTCTCGGCCGGGTTGATGTCCTTCGCGGCCAGATGCTGCTGATAAATCGGGTACAGCATGTGCAGCCACGGGTAGAGCGCATACAGGCGCCGCTCGGTGTGGTGCTCGCGCCAATGGTCGGGATGTGCGGCGAATGTGTTCTTGAACCGTTGCATGTACCGGTGGAACGACGCGAAGGACGTGTCCATGCGCCGTGCGGAGATGCCGCAGATCATGCACTGTGAGTACACCGTCTTGAAACCATGGTTGAGCAGATGCAGCGACACGTCGATGTCCTCGTGCATCACGTCCTCCGGGTCGCGGCAGACCTCGCCCGAGATGGCGTGCCATGCTGAGGCGCGAATCGCCATGTTCGAACCGAACAGCAGCACCTGATCGTTGTCCGCCCGGTACGTGTGCCGGCGGATGTGGTCGTCGCCGGCGAGCCCGGCACCCTTCGCGGGCATGTCGTAATACACCACCGGTCCGGTCGCGCCCATGGCGTCCGGATCCTCGGTGAAGATGCCGGACACGACCTCCACCCAGTCGGGTTTGAGCATGCAGTCGGCGTCGATGCGTCCCAACACGTCGCCGGTTGCGGCGTTCAGACCGAAGTTGCGGGTCGGGATCAGTCCTTGATCCTCGTTCTGCTGCAGCAGGATGACCGGAGCTTCGGGATGGTCGCGCTGGAACTGTTCGACGATGTCGCAGGTGCGGTCCGTGGAACGGTTGTTGACGACGATCACTTCATGTGGTGCGACGGTCTGGCGCGTGGCGTTCATCAGGCAGTCGGCGATGCGCTCCTCCTCATTCCACGCGGGGATGATAATCGAAACGTTGAGCATACTTACAGGATAAGCACCTGTGCGTACACTCCCGCTGGCTACAATAGGGTCTCATGAGTGAAACGGATGATCAGAAACTGGATTTGGCGTCGGTGTTCCCCGCCAAAGGGGATTCGCGTCGACCGCCGGATTGGTGGGGGCGCGCGCTGTTGTACACGGTCATCGCGGTGTTCGCCGCGATTTTCGTGTGGACATCGTGGGGCAAGATATCGACCATCGTGCTGGATGTCGTCATCTCGATATTCATCGCGCTGGCGGTCGAGCCGCTGGTGGTCTCGATGGTGCGACACGGCTGGAAGCGTGGCCTCGCGTCGGCGGTGAGCCTGATCGGCCTCGCCGTGATCGTCATGGCTTTGCTCACGCTGTTCGGCAACATGTTCGTGCAGCAGCTGATCTCCATGGTGAAGGGGCTTCCGTCGATATACACGGAGATCGTGGACGCGGTGAAGCAGTACACGTCGTTCGACATGCCGAAGATAGAGAACCTCGGCATGGAGATATTCAAGAACGTGCAGACGTCGTGGATCACCGATTTCGCCGGTCAGGCGTTGACCACCACGATGGGCGTGTTCAGCTTCCTGTTGAATCTGCTGACCGTTTTGATGGTGACGTACTATATTTCGGCCGCGGGCCCGAAGATGCGCCGCAGCCTGTGCCAGTGGCTCGGACCGAACACGCAGCGCCGTTTCCTGCTCGGCTGGACGGTGGTGCAGGAGCAGATTTCCGGCTTCCTGTTCTCCCGCTCCATCCTGGCCGCCATCAACGCCACCTGCACGGCCGTTTTCCTGGAGATTATCCACGTGCCATATTGGCTGCCGCTGGCGTTTGACACCGGGCGAACCCATCACCA
>OAWA01001565.1_pt1 | contig 10229 bp, 8 predicted proteins | sample 1516971 | NCBI WGS metagenome assembly OAWA01 (sample SAMEA2580097, study PRJEB22360) | human gut metagenome | biome: human gut; feature: human-associated habitat; material: faeces | place: Denmark | collected 2008/2010
AATATTAATTAAATTAATCACTTCATCAGCCACTGAACTTACCGTTGATGCCCCCACGATTTCTCGCTTTTCATTGAGTGCAACTTTTAATTTTGCCAAGGGATCATTAATTCTTTTATAAGTATACCAAGAACTTAAATCTAAAGTCTTAGTATGAATCCCCTCACCTGCCAAATGGCCAACCTCAGCCAGTTTTGCCGTTCCAAAAATGATTGTAGGAATTGCTGGATAAGCAATTTTTTGCGGTTCATCCTTAACTAAATTTTCACCTAAATAAGCTCCTTCAAAAGAAGAAACAGGCGTCAAATGAGGTTGATTTTTAGAAAGTACATCTCCCATCGCATAAATTTTAGAATTGCTTGTTTGTAAATATTCGTTTACCTTGATGCCTTTAGCATCCGTTTCGACACCTACTTTTTCTAAATTTAGCTTATCACTATTTGGCTGACGGCCTACTCCCGCAATCACTAAATCTGTTTTATGTTCAAAATCAGTCCCGTCAGTCAGTAAAAATCCGTCAGCAATTTTTTCGACTTTATTTACAGAAATATCCTCGATAAATTTAATACCTTGAGCTTTAAGGTAATTAATAAATTCTTGCCCCATTTCTTCATCAAAATGAGCAACTCTCGCTTTTTTACGTGAAATAATAGTAACATCGCTTCCAGCCGCTTTAGCAATTTGAGCCAGTTCTAATGAAATTGGTCCACTCCCTAAAAAGCTGATTTGAGCGGGAAATTCTTCAAGCGCTAAAAAATCATTACTTGTTTTTAAAAATTCTTTTCCAGCAATATCTAAAAGACGTGGACAGCTTCCTGTTGCGATAATGTAAGTTTTAGCTTGATAAGTTTTCCCTTCAACTTCAAGCTCTCCTTGGTCATTAAAAGCGGCACTGCCATATATTGTTTCTATTCCAGCATTTTTCAAACCAGTAAAAGTTGATTTTTCATAAGGGTCAGTAATATTTAGTTTACGACTTTTCAGCCCTTTCCAGTCAATGTTTAATTCACCAGAAATACCCTGCCCTTTTAACTGTTCGACACGACTTTTGGCTTCGACAACTGCCATCATCATTTTTGTTGGGTCACAACCATAGTTTGGACAAGTTCCTCCCCATTTATCATTTTCAATAATTCCGATTTTGTTATCTTTAGTTTTTAAACGATAAGCTAATCCTAGTCCACCAGGTCCGGCACCAATAATAATATAATCAAACATTCTTTAGCCTCCTAATTATTAATAAATCTTTAAAATGTACTCATGATACAACACTTTAGCTTAATTCTACTTTTTTTCTCTAAAATAATAAACTATTTTGCTTTATATAGAAAAAATTCAGTAGCCTAACTACTGAATTATCCTTCATGAAGTTGTTCTTCAATATCCAAATTATAAGAAGCTTCTGTTGCCACTTTAATTTGAATCTCTCTCTTTTTTCTTGGTAAAAATTTTCTAATCTCATCATCATTGTAACCAACTTGTAGTCGCTTATGATCGACAATTAAAGGGCGACGTAAGAGCGTTGGATTTTCTTCAATTATTTGAATCAAATCATTTAATTTAATCGTTTCAAAATCAATATTTAATCGTTGATAAGCTTGACTTCTTCTCGAAATGATATCTCCAGTTCCTTCCTCAGTCAATGCTAAAATCTCTAATATATCTTCCTTACAAATTCGACTCGTAACCAGATTTATTTCTTGGTAAGCAAGATTTTGTTTCTCCAACCATTCTTTTGCTTTTTTACAAGAGCTACAAGATGCTACTGTGTATATTTTTATCATAGTGTTCACCTCATTTTTTTCTTATGGCTTTCTCATTTATATCTTAATTATATTTTACCATAAAAAGACAATTTGTAAAGGGTATCACGAGGAAAAGATTAGGAATTAATTTATTTTTAACCTAAATGAAAAAAACTGCAAAAATACAGTTTTTTTCATTTTATTTATAAATTCGTTTGATTCTATCAGAAAGTAAACAAAGCACTTCATAATTTATCGTTCCACGCCAATCAGCAACATCTGTCGTCGTGATTTCATTAGTCTTATCACGACCAATCAGGGTAACTTTTGTTCCTAGAGGATAAGATTTATCAAGTTTTATCATCATTTGATCCATACAAACTCGACCAACAATCTCACAAAATTCTCCATTTACCAACACTTTGGAGCCTTGCATTTGACGAGTCCAACCATCAGCATAACCAATTGGAACAGTTCCAATCCATGTTTCTTCACTTGTTTCATAAGTTGCACCGTAACCAACTGTTTCGCCTGCGCCTATTTTTTTAATATGAGTCAATTCAGAAACTAAAGAGAGAGCAGGTTCGATTTCAAAAGGAAGTTCCAAAGTTTTACCACTTGGATTCAAGCCGTACATTGAAATACCTAAGCGTTCAATAGCTTGAACCTGTTCCTTATGCCATAAAGCAGCAGCTGTATTAGTTGAGTGAACAAATTTTGGTTTTCGTGATAAGCCGGCCATAATTTTGTTAAATCTTGCCTGTTGATCTTTAAATTTTGTATCATCAGCCATATCGGCGGTCGCAAAGTGAGTGAAAATCCCTTCAAAATTAATCGCATATTTATCAGCAAGTTCAATCATCTGATTCGCTTCTTCAACATCCCGAATCCCAATCCGACCCATACCAGAATCTACACCGATATGAATTTTTAAATCTGAAAGTTCTGCTTCTTCTTGAACAACCAATTTTAACCATTCTAAACTTGGGGCAGTAAGACTGATATTAAGAGCAGCTGCAATATCAACATCTTCTGGAACAATTCCTGATAAAACTAAAATCGGTTTAGTTACCAAATGATTCCGTAATTCAATTGCCTCATCAAGGTTTGATACACAAAAACCGCCTACCAAATCGCTCACCGCTTTAGAAACCTCAACCGAGCCATGACCATAAGCATCTGCTTTTACTGCTGGCCAAATTTCCGCATTAGTGTGAATATGCTTTTTAAATTTTTCAATATTATTTCTAATCGCCTTCAAGTCAACAATAGCTGACGTATTGCGATGTGGAGAAGTTTTCATCTTTTAAACCTTCCTCTAGTTTAAGCAAAAATTTTTATTAATTCTTAATTCTTTTCCAAAACAACAAAAGCAACAGCTTCTAAATTACTATGCGAGATAGATAAATGAACTTGTCCATCAAAAGGATGTTTAGTAAAATAGGGTTTTCCTAATTCATCATTTTTGATTTCAAGGTCATGCATGCCCAAAGCCTTACCAAATCCCGTACCGTAAGCTTTAGAAAAAGCTTCTTTTGCTGCCCAACGTCCCGCAAGAAATTCAGTTTTACGAGCGGTAGATTGAAAACTATTATATTTTTCTAACTCCACTGCCGTAAGAACCTGTTCCACAAAACGTTCAGAACGTGTCAGTGCTTTTTGAATTCGAGAAAGCTCTACATTATCAACACCTGTTCCAAAAAACATTTTTCCACCTCTATTTATGGAATAAAAGGTTAAAATCTGGCAAATTATGCCAGATTTTTAAACCCTTAAAAGTTTAGTCACTAAACTCTTTAATTTTATAAATTACTTTGTAAGTTCATAAATTGCTTCAGCATAAATTACTGCAGCTTTATAAATATTTTCAACAGGTTTCATTTCATTAGCTTGGTGCATTGAATCAGGCTCCCCTTCAAACATTGCACCATAAGCAACACCTCGTTCTAAAAGACGTCCAAATGTTCCACCACCGATGATTGTTTCATAACCTTTAAGACCTGTGTGTTTTTCATAAACATCAATCAATGTTGATACAAGTGGGTCTGACATTGGAACATAATGTGGAACATGAAGATGTTTTGAAAGTTCAACTTCAACAACACCATCAAGTTTAGCAAGAATTTCTTGCATACGTTCTGGACTATTTCCTTGTGGGAAACGGAAGTTAAGCGCGATTTTACCTTCAGAATTCTTATCAAATGACCAAACACCAGCGTTCATTGAAGTATTCCCCATTAATTCATCAACATAAGCTGTTCCCAATTTTTCACCTTCATGGTCTTCAAGAAGTTTTTCAGCTCCAACTTTAATGAAAGCAGCAGCACCATCAGCAAAATTAAATTGGTTCAAGAATAAAGTAAGGTAAGTTGCCCCATTTACACCTTTTTCTGGCATCGCACCATGTGCTGATTTACCATAAAGTGTAATTGTCGCTTTTCCAGCACTTTCTTCAAGGTCAAAACGAAGATTTTTGCTTGCATGTTCAGCTACGAATTTTTCAAGTGCAGCTTGTAAATCTTTAGCACCTGAAATTACTGCAGTTGCAGATTCTGGAACCATATTTTCGGCAAGACCAGCTTTAAAGCTGTGAAGAACAACTTCTCCATCATTTTTGCCTGCAAAATGGAGATATTCTGTAATATTTCCTTTTTCACCATTGATAATTGGGAATTCAGCATCAGGTGAAAAACCAAAGTCAGGCAACGGCAATTCACAATGTTCAAAATAGTAATCCATATCTGCCCAACCAGTTTCTTCGTTTGTTCCAACGATAAAACGGATTTTTTTGCTTAATGGAAGATTGAGTTCTTTCAAGATTTTAAGAGCATAGTAACATGCAACAGTTGGACCTTTATCATCAGATGCTCCACGAGCATAAAGATTTCCATTACGAATTTCTGGTTCAAATGGATTTGAATCCCAACCAGAACCTGCAGGAACAACGTCTAAGTGACCAATAATTCCAAGAACTTCTGCATCATCACTTGCACCATTTTCGTATTCAAAATGTCCAACATAATTATCATAATTTTTAGTTGTATAACCATCACGTTCAGCAATCTTCAAGAATGCATCCAATGCTTTTCTTGGACCAGGACCAAATGGATTTTCAGCATCTGCATGTTCCATATCCATTGCAGAATCAATGCGCAAAAGGCTAAATAAATCTTCCATCAAAGCGTCTTTACGCTTTTCAACTTCGGCTTTAAAATCAATAGTTGTCATAATCTTCTCCTTGAAGTAGTATATTTATCTATTATACCAAAAATTTGGTTTCGATGGTTACTCCACTATTTTAGCAGATCAATTTTCTTATTCTTCTTATCTAAAATCTCAAACATCTTCACTTGTGGCCCAGCAAGTGGAATTTGTGAACGACTTACTTTTGGTTGGCCATTTTCTGTCAGTACTTTTGAATCAAAATGAACCCACATTTTGTCTTCTGATAATAATTCGTCAGCAACTTCAAAGGTCTCTTCTGGTTTTAATTTAATGATTGCCAAATGCCATTTTTGATGAGAAAAAATGTGAGTAAAATTAGCTATATATTCCATTTTTGAAATGCTTTCCGGAAGTTCTGGAATGATAATATTTTTACTGACAGAACCGTCAGTAACCATTTTTTCAAAATCTGCTACTGGTAATTCTGTCAGTGGAAATGTCCACATGTCTGCTAACAGGCCTTTTGATGGACGCTTTTCTAAATAATATTCTCCTAATGAATTTTCTAAGGCAAAGGCTGTAAAATACAAATCTTTTTGTTTTATCTTTTTTGTTTTTACTGGATAATTTAATTGTTTTCCTGACGCTGCTGCTGCACAATAGTTTAGTAAGGGACAAGCTTCACATTTTGGACTCTTTGGGCTACAAACTAAAGAACCTAAATCCATCAGCGCCTGATTGAAATCACCTGGTCTTTTTTTACTGATGAGCTTTCTTAGATAGCCATCAAAAATTTTCCTTGAACTGCTTTTAGAAATATCACAATCTAATTCAAACAGCCTGCTGGTCACGCGCATTAGATTTCCATCAATTGCTGGCTCAGCGAGTCCAAAAGAAATTGAAGCAATTGCAGCGGCTGTATAAGGTCCAATTCCTTTTAATGATAATATATCGGCTAGATTGTCAGGAAATTTTCCTTCATATTTTTCAACAACTTCTTGCGCTGCGATTTTTAGATTACGAGCGCGAGAATAATAGCCCAAGCCTTCCCAAAGTTTTAGAAGTTCAGCATCATCAGCTTGAGCTAAAGTTTCAATCGTCGGATATTTTTTCATGAAACGTTCATAATATGGCATGACAGTTTCAACCTGTGTTTGTTGGGACATGATTTCTGAAATCCATATTTTGTAAGGTTCAGTTGTTTTTCGCCAAGGGAGTGGCTTTTTATTATCATCATACCAAGAAAGTAAATCTTGCTGAAATTCCTTTATTTGATTCTTAGACCAGTCCATCGATTCTCCAATTACTTTCTTAATTCCTAGTTTGTCAGTAAATATTTACTGACAGATTTGCAATAACTACTTTATTTTACTGACAGAATTTCTGTCAGTAATTTTTACGTTTTTTCAAGAATCAAAAGAACTGACAGATTTACTGACAATTCTTTTGATTACTTTATTTTTTACCTTCTAAAAGAGGAACATTATCCTTGAGTGATTCCCAATTTTCATTTTCTTGAATTGGTCCAGACAAAGTTGTTTTCACACGTTCTGCTACTTCATAAGGAATGCCAGCTTCTGCCACTTCTTGTACACTTGCCTCTTCAATTGCTTTCAAATTTTTGAAAGTTGTCAGTAACTTTTGTTTTCGTTTTGGACCAAGTCCCACAATACCGTCCAATTTACTTGAAAATGTATTTTTACCACGTAGTTGTCTATGGAATGTAATCGCAAAACGGTGAACCTCATCTTGAATTCTTGTCAGCAAAAAGAATTCTTGAGATTGTCTTGACAAGGAAACCACGTCTAAAGGGTCACCAAAAAGTAATTCTGACGTTTGGTGCTTATCATTTTTTTGCATCCCAGCAACCGGAATCGATAGCCCAAGCTCTTTTAAAACTTGCTTGGCAATGTTAACTTGACCAGCTCCACCATCCATTGCAATCAAATCAGGAAGAGCCGTTTCTTCTTTTAAAGCTCGCGAATAACGTCTCGTCATCACCTCGCGCATTGAAGCATAGTCATCCGCACCAACCACTGTTTTAATTTTATATTTCCGATAATCTTTTTTTGAAGGTTTTCCATCAATAAAAACAACCATTGCAGATACTGGTGAAGTCCCCATAATATTTGAATTATCAAAAGATTCAATTCTTACAGGTTTTGGTATTCCCAAAATTTTACCCAAGTTTTCAACTGCTTTAGTCGTTTTCAAAATATCACGTTCAGCCACATCAAATTTCAATTGTAATTGACTTTGAGCATTCTTAGTTGCCATATTAACCAATTGTTTTTTCTCACCACGGCTTGGTTGAACAATCTGTGTTTTAGCTAAAAGTGATGATAAACGTTTTTCGGCTGATAATTCTTTATCAAGTTTAACAATTGATTGCTCAACATCTTTTTGATCAGAAAATTTAAGTGTCTTGGCCGTAAAGACTTTTGCATCCACTTCTTTCGCTTGAGCTTTAGTTAATAAATTTCCCTCTTGACTAGCTGCAACTACTGCTTCCACAGATTCCTTATCGATGTCTTGTGGAATAAAAATTTCCCTTGGCATCATATGATTATTATCTTGATAGAATTGTCCAATGTAAGTTAAAAAATCCTCTTCAGCATCATTATAGTAAGGAAACATATTCACATCACGCTGAATCAATTTTCCTTGGCGCACAAAAAATACTTGGACACACATCCAGCCTTTATCAACAAAATATCCAAAAACATCGCGGTCTTTCAAATCTTGATTCATGACCCGTTGTTTTGTTCTTAAAGTTCCAATTGCCTTAATCACGTCCCGATATTCAGCAGCTTGCTCAAATTCCATATTATCAGAAGAAATCATCATTTTTGCTTCAAGTTCTTTAACAATTTTTTTATCAGAACCTGTCAGAAATTCCTTCACTTCTTGAGTCATATCCTTATAAACTTGAGGATCAACATGATTAACTACTGGACATAAACACTGATGAATATGAAAATAGAAACATACTTTTTTCTCGTGTAAGCCACATTTTCTAAATGGAAAAATTCGGTCTAAAAGGCGTTTAACTTCATTGGCAGCTTTGACATCTGGATAAGGTCCAAAATAAGTCGCACCATCTTTTTGAACTTTACGGACGACCAACAAACGAGGATATTTTTCATTTGTTATTTTTAGGAAAGGATAATATTTATCATCCTTAAGCATAATATTATATTTAGGCTTATAACGTTGAATGAGATTGATTTCCAAAACTAAAGATTCAATATTTGAACCTACAACAATCCATTCCAAATCTTCAATTTCAGAAACTAGTAATTCTGTCTTGGTATTATGAGAACCATGAAAATAAGAGCGCACTCGATTTTTAAGATTCTTTGCCTTTCCGACATAAATAACTGTCCCATTTTTATCTTTATGTAAATAACAGCCAGGACTATCTGGTAATAGTTCTAACTTTGCTTTTATCGTTTGATTCATATTGTTTATTATAGCAAAAAAATGTAGGAGCTGCTCTTCTTTTGGACGTTTATAAAACAAAAAATGACCCATTTACTTGAGTCATTTTCACTTGTTATTTAGTTCCGCCTTCATTATCAGCTTCACCACTTGCCCAAACTCGATTAGCGTAGATTGCATTGAAGAGCAGGGCTCCTTGTAAGGCAACCTGCGATAAATACATTCCTAAGTGCCCTTGGTTGTTTACTCCCATAATAAATTGTACCGTTAAAATTGTCCAATAAATTACTGCTGCCGTGTTAACCACAATCCACAGCGACCAATTTTCTTTATATTTCAAAATATACAATACTTGTGCAATGAGTGGAATAATTAAATTTAGAGCGTCAAAATAAGGAAGTTGCCCATTTAATAGGGCATCTATGCCCCAAACGACCAACCAAGCAATAAAAGCACCTAGAAAAATTAGACGACGAGTTTTTGGTCTAAATTCATGGATAGCATCATCCTGTCCCCAAAAAAACCACCCCACAGGTTGAGATAAGACATAAAAAATTCCCATAACAAAACTCATCCATGAGTGAGTCTGATAAGCAATTAAAGTCATCGCTAAGGTCTGAACTAAACCAAATGCAAAATTAATTTTACGACCTTTCATCCCATAAATGAGACAAAGTACACCAAATACACCAGATATCATTCCAATGAAAGAATCAGGGGCAATGATATAGACAATCACTTGTAAGAACAATAAAATTAAGATATATGTGATTTCAAATTTCTTCCAATTTGCAAAAAGTTGCTTAAAAAGCCAAGAATCTTTTGTCATTTTTTCTCCTTTTTATCCTAACGCTTAAAAGCAGTCAAGAATAACGCTTACCGCTTTATTAATTTAAAATATGATAGTAATTTCAGTTCTATTTTTCAACTTTAATCAATTTACAAGTAATATTTATATTAGCGATTTAAAATTTCTAGAGCAATCTCAATTGTCCGAAGCTCACCTTTATTAACTTTATCATTTCCTGAAACTAAATCATTGACTCCCGCTTGTAAATCTCCTCCGTAAACAACAACATTATTCAAAATGGATAAAGTTTCTATTCCTCGTAAACGTCCGACTGTAAACAATGCACCAGATTCCATATCTTCGCCAACAATTCCAAATTTAGACCAATATGCTTGAGTTTCTTCATGATTATCCATATAAAAACCATCATGAGAACGAATAATTCCATAAAAAGCATCAGGAGCAATTTCTTTTGCTTTATTTAACAAATCAGTAGATGGAACTGCTGGATATTGTTCGGGTACATACATTTTTGTCAAACCGTCATCTCGTACTGCTCCTTCTCCAATAATTGGACTTCCTAAATCGATCCCTAACTGCAAAGCACCCGCAGAACCTACTCTGATAATTCTCTTAACTCCAATATTATGAAGCTCTTCAATCGCAATAGCAGCTGACGGTGCACCTACACCTGTTGACAAAACTAATAGTTCCTTACCTTTATAAGTTCCACAGATTGAGCGAAATTCTCGATTGTATTTTAAATTTTTTACATCAGTCAAAAATTTTGCGACCTGATCTATTCGAGCTGGATCACCTACAATAATTGCATCAAATCTAGCATCAGTCTTCTTTAATTGAATATGCGCTTGTCCTTCTTCCATTTTTTTATCCCTCTATTTATTTAAAAAGTTGAACCTTATCTATTAAACAATTAAATTATAGCAAATATTCCGAACAATTTAAAGTCGATTTGCCTGCTTTTATGTACAAAAAAAGATCTAAATAGACCTTTTTAAATTATTAGCTAGCTCTACTTTCATCTTCAAAAATAATATGAAAGATTGAACCTTCTGGAAAATTGTCAG
>OAWA01001572.1_pt1 | contig 10195 bp, 6 predicted proteins | sample 1516971 | NCBI WGS metagenome assembly OAWA01 (sample SAMEA2580097, study PRJEB22360) | human gut metagenome | biome: human gut; feature: human-associated habitat; material: faeces | place: Denmark | collected 2008/2010
ATTATTTCTCCTTTATCAAACAAATAATCTGTTTGAAATATCAATAAAACACATAGAAATGCAAAACTTATTGATATATTAATGACTTGCCATTCCCACTGTATATTATTAAAATTTCTCATATAAAAGAAGATATAACTAAAAAGAATCGCTGATATTAAAACACCAAAATATTTAAAATGGTTATTCCACTTTTTAAATCTCACTGATGTAATAAAAAAAAGTATGATAAAGCAAGCAACCAATACATTTGTTAAAATGAATTCCGGAAATGCTCCCTCTTTCTCCGGGTCTGGCATCTTAGATGTTATGACTGGAAAAAATAAAGCTACTACCACGATCGCTTTTAATAAAAATTTTGTTAATTTTTCTGTTTTTAATTTTTTTCCCATTGTAATTCTATGTCACACATAAATTCTATTTGTTATGCATCACACTTTCTCCTTTTCATAGTTTAGTTAAAATATGTTTTTATAGTATAGAATATCATTTGAAATATGATTATCTAATTCTTTTTAGAATTAGTATATATACGATATACTAATCGGTTATACAGCAATATTTAAATTTTCTATTTCAAGTACGATTAATATTAGCATCTTCAAGCTTAGTCATTCCGCTACTGTCATTTCTTCAGAGAGCGAGATACTTAAGGTAGCATACAAATTCTTAAATGGCACTGGTAGCTTCCAACTATACTGGTCTCTAAACTCAAATCATCCGATAAAAACAGCCTCATCATAGATCTTGAGCCGACAGCATACTATAAGGGCAAGTTATGTAAATCAGATGTTTCCTGAACGCGGTCTATCCATTTTCAAAAGAACACCTGCAACAAATAAAATCGATTTTATGCATATGACGCATCTAGCGAATCTGCTGCAATTGAAATCTAATGGACACTTGACATAAGAGCAGCCAATTTCAACCTTTTCTGGATTTTAGTCTTAGATTCTCACTCCTCATTCTTTAAGATTTTAAGTATCTTCAATTCACAGTAAATGACACACCCATGTGCAAAACGATACCATACAATCATAAATATTTAGACATCGACAATCGTATCAGCAGGGAAAAAGAACTAGATTCTTGTTCCACAACATTTCCAAAGAGAACTTCCTTTGACGTTTTTTCGCCGAAGGACCTTAAGCAGATCACAAGCCATGTCAATAGTTCATCACGACAGAACCTGAGCAATTTATTACCTACGGCATTGGAAAACCCCTTGTTGTCCGGTAATTCTTGGATTACTTAGGGTTATTTTAAATACTAGCATATCAAATAATATTGTCACCAGCACTGTTAACTCAGATAATAATTGAAAATCTGCGGATACGGAATATCTTAATTGTTTTCAGGAGACAAATGAAATTAAGTCATATAGGACAAAATTACTGTTGTCATATCAACACATTCTTTTTTATTGCGATTAAATTTACATAATTATTATAGAAGATTAACAACTGAATAAATGAAATAATACTTACAGCACCCAGATCATCATCCTTATATTATTAATTGATTTAATATACGGATTCTTCTTCATTTCCGAATCTCTTTTCTGATTTTTTGATTCTCACAATCTTTCATTAATGGTTCCTATTTATTTCAGTTTTTTTACAACCGTTGTACTGACCCTGATAATTCAACTATATCCAATTCATCCACTGATTGATTTGCATTCTGATTTCATATTTATAAAATCAAAATGCCTAAGACACTATTTTTTTAAAAAGCTCATTTGTCACAATTTAATTTATGCAATACTTCTGAAAGTAATGTCGATGATACTCCCTCAGTGTGTGGTAAAAATACAACATCAACACCTACTTGAGCAAATTCATCAATCATTTTATTGTACATATCACTCCCCTTCCAATCTGATCCATGAAACAGTGCATTAAAATGAAGCTTTTCCCAGGCCTCCATTTTATTCATATTATTTTGTGGAACTGCTTTGTCGACACATTTTAATTCTTGCACTATGGCGATTCTTTCTTCAAATGGAATAATTGGAGTTTTATTCTTGTAGCTTTTAACAACATCATCAGTACTCACACCAACAATTAAATAATCACATTGTTCTTTAGCTCTTTTGAGAATGTTAAGATGTCCAATATGAAACATGTCATATACTCCTGTAGTATATCCTATTTTATAATTTTTCATTTTTCTTCCTCGTTTTACTATAGGGTAGTGTCAAAAACTACCTGTTTTTTTGTATCTAAATTCATTTGAAACCTTGATTCTAAGGGAAATCTGCAATAAAAAGAGCAATGACCTCCCTTTTTTGGTATAATGTAAATCTCCACAATCAACAAAAACCAAAGGAGTCATTGCTCATGAACATTATACTCTATTTACTTCAATACATTCAATACCAACATAAACAAATCTGCTGGCTCATTAACTTTATCTGTAGATACATCCCGCTCAAGCAGTGGGCTTTTGATGATTCCCATTCTCCAAAATACCACAAGTTCAAGATTGATGAACTTCCAAAAATCATCTCCTATAAACAGGACTGGAACTGGAAGGATCTCATCTCTTACTATCAGCAACGCTACCATAAAACCATTCGCCCTGTATTCAGACATGTGGAATGTGATATCCCTAAGCATTGTACCTGCCCTGCATGTGGTGCCCCGGTGGACTACCTCATGTGGAACGATGGGAAAAAGAAAAGCCAGGTTCTATGCAAGGTCTGCCAGACACATTTTTCTCCAACCAGGGATAACCGCTTTTCAAAGACTACTGTCTTGAAATGCCCTCATTGTAACCACAGCCTTGTTCACAAGAAAGACCGAAAGCATTTCATCATCCATAAATGCGTAAACCCCAAATGCCCTTATTATCTGCACAATCTCAAAAAAGTGGATAAAAAGCATCTGAAGGAGGACTATGGCAAAAATAAATATAAACTCCTCTACATCTACCGCGAATTCACGATAGATTTCTTTAAGTTGGACTTAAACTCTCTGCCTAAGAATGCTTCATCCCTTAAATTCACCAAGTTTGACTCCAATACCATGTCACTCTGCCTGACTCTGCATGTGAACCTGGGACTCTCTCTTCGGAAAACGAAACAGGCTCTGAAAGACCTCTATGGGATCGACATCTCCCACCAGAGCATCGCCAACTACTGTAAATCAGCCGCTATGTGTATCAAACCCTTCGTTGACAACTATGATTATGGAATCGGCAAAGTATTTACTGCTGATGAGACCTATATCAAAATCCGTGGCATCAAAGCTTATATCTGGTTCATCATGGATGCCGCCAGCCGTTCCATTATTGGTTACCAGGTATCGGATAACCGTGGAGTCGGTCCCTGCATTCTTGCCATGCGCATGGCTTTCAAGCATTTGAAGGAACTTCCAGCTCACTTTAAATTCATTGCCGACGGTTACAGTGCCTATCCGCTGGCTGCCCAACAGTTTTTTCACGAGTTTGGCGATAAATTTAAGTTCGATATTACTCAGGTAATTGGACTTACCAACGACGATGATGTCTCAAAAGAATTTCGACCATACAAACAGATGATTGAAAGACTCAACCGTACATATAAGGCTTCTTACAGGCCTACCAATGGTTTTGATAACATCGACGGTGCCAACTATGATCTGGCTCTTTGGGTTGCTTATTATAACTTTCTTCATCCCCACAACCACAATAAATACAAGGTTCTTAACGATGTCGAGTTTTTAAAAGGTGCCGGTAACATGCCGGGTAAATGGCAGCTGCTCATCTTCCTTGGTCAGCAGACAATTTTAAATATACAGAATCAGGCTACTGCTTAAAGGGAGCGGACCCGTTGTCAAGGAAATCGTGGAATACCGCAGTGCATTGCACGAGGATATGCCGCGAAAGTTCCTTGACATAAGGTTCTCGGATCATCCTATTTCAACAGAAAAGGGGCAACTGCGCCCTTTTCCTGCCTTCCGGCGAGGATGGGTTCGGGCAAAGCCCGTATTGGGTCAAAGGACTGGTCCCTTGCGGGTACTTAGGGCAGCGCCCTAAGCCATCGGAGAGCTATTTGTAATCAATATCTACAGTTTTCAAGGTTCGTTTGAGCCTTATTTTTTTGACTCGATTTTCTCATAAATCATTTGACACTACCTACTATAGTAGTAGTGGGGCTACAGAAAGGTTGAAAGGTTCCAACCACGCCACAGTCCCCTTGTATATTTGTTAATCAGTTAAGATACCACATGACAGATTATTTAGAACAAAGTTTTAATCTAAGGAATTTGTCATAGTGAATTTTAAGTTAGTGAAATAAAGAAAAGAATACATAAAACAGCCTAGTTATCCGTAAAAACATTTTCTTTTCAAAACCTATAAGAATGCTCAGTTTGCCATATAATTTTCTAGATTTATATTTATTTAAAATGCACATTTGTAGTTTGTTCAAAAAATATCATTTATAGATTTGAATTTATTAATCGGTCTTTCTAGCGGTGATATGATATTGTACCACTGCCGCCAGTTATGTAGTAAGTGTCACCTACGATCATGTTTCCCATATCGCTTATCATGAAAATAGCTAAATTTGCGATCTCTTCTGGAGTTGTATATCTATGAGATGGCTGGTGTTCAAAATAAAGATTTGTATTATTAATATCCTTAACCATTGAAGTGGCCGTCGGTCCTGGAGCAATTGCATTAACAATAATGCCGTATGGCAAAAGTATATCAGCCAATCCTTTTGTCATTCCATTAATTGCCCATTTTGATATTTGATACGGGGTAGAAGCAGGTCTTAATGCAGAAGATGAAGAAATATTTAGTATATGTCCTTTAATACCTTTTTCTATCATTTGCTTTGCAACTGCTTGACTTATAAAGTATGTACCCTTCACATTAATGCTCATTATTTTATCGAATTCCTGGATACTTTCATTAAAAAAATTTAATTCTCCATGAATACCAGCTGAATTAACAAGAATATCAATGCAGTTTTTAGGAAAAAGTGCAGCAATTTCTCCCATTATATTATCAATATCATCATCTAATAGACTTAAATCATACTTATACCCTTTAGCATTTTCTCCCAACTCCAACGATAGCTTATTTAATTTAGCTTCATTTGTCCCGCATAATATCACCTTTGCACCGCTTGCAACTGCCTGCTTTGCGATTGAATAACCTATACCACCAGTTCCACCAGTTATTAAAATCACTTTATTCTGAAGGATTTTATTTGCATCTACAGGTTGATATATTGGTATTATCTCTTTTTGTAAAAATAATCTTTTAATTTTTCTAAACAATCTATAAATTAAATTCAATATAACTCTCCATCCATCTTTTTTTCACGGGTTTAGTATGGTTTTAATTTTATCTTTAACATCGTTTGGAAGTAGTTTGCTGATGCCTTTCTTAAGAGATCCAGATGCTGTAAAATGGTCATTTGTATTCGAAGCATAAATGTCACGTATTAATTGAGAGTCTTCATCAATATCCAAAAACACCTCTAGGAATAACGGTTCATCTGATACTTGCGCAAAAATTGATAGAACATCTCTAACCTCTTCATTGCTAGCGGCCGAAAAGTACTTAAATCCAAGTGATTCTACCCAGCCTTTAGCAGATCTTTTATATTGTGCACATACGAATTTATCCATATCCGTATACGGCAGTTTTATTTTAAACTCTTCTCCACCACCATTATTTAATAAAATTATTCTTACATTATTCTTTATATCCCGAATACCTACACCATTCATACCATAAAAGAAACTCAAATCTCCTGTTAAAAGGAAAGACAAGTTTTCTGTCACCAGTGAATGACCAATAAATGTAGCAATACATCCATCAATACCTAAAGCCCCTAGATTGCTATAGTACTTAACATTCTTATTAAAATCAAAAAACTGTGTGATTCTGGTACTGTTCAAAATAGCCGTATGAAGAATTGAATAATCAGGAATGCTCTTTGAGAGTTCTCTTGCAATACTTAAGCTTGAAAATTTAAAATCCCCTAATTTTATAGATGAAGCCGCATTATCCCATTTCTTATAATAATCATGATTGACTTCAACAAACTCATCACATATTAGTTCGTGAAAAAATTCAACAACATCTCCTTCAAAGATATTAGTCAAACAAAAATAAGGATCTCTAACATATCCAGAATCTGAAACAAGCCAATTTTCAATTTTTTTATGATTCATTCTTAATAATTCTTTAAGTTTGTATGTTGCAACAAAATTTCCTAAAGAGATTACAATATCAGGTATTAGTTCAGGTCTATTAAACGCATATTCTGTCTCTGTTATTGGATAGGTAGTTATGCATCCTCTGCAGCTCAAATTAGAGACAGATTCTACTGAATAAAAACAATTATATTTTTCAAAAAAAGAATCAAATAATTCTATTTGTGAATCTTTTATCTTCAAGTTTTCTCCAACAACAATCATAATTTTCTTATTCCTTAAATAACTTGAAAATGAAGAAAAGTCTGTGTTTGAAATAGTATGTCGTTCAATTATTCTTTGTTTTGGAAGTACCTTCTCACTGCATTCCAAAGATAATGTAATAGGAATGTTGATATGTACTGGCCCTGTACCATGATGATTTAATTCTAATAAAGCTTCATTTACTAAACGATTACAGTACCACTCATCCATTTCTGTTTTAACAGCTGTAAGTGAAACCTCTTTTTTAATGCAACCTTTGAAAATCCCTACTTGATCAATTTTTTGAAGTTCTAGTTGATCAAGTAGAGAAGACAATCCATCCGATGTAATTGCAACAACCGGTACATTTTGATAAAAAGCTTCTGTTATTCCAGGCAAATAATTACTTACTGCAGTCCCAGCAGTACATACGCAAGCCACTGGCCTCCTCGACTGCTGTGCCATTCCTAAAGCAACATATGCAGCATTTCTTTCATCAACCACTGAATAACAATTGAACTCTTTATCGTATTCAAATGATTTTACAATAGGTGCATTTGAACCACCTGGGGATAATACAACATCTTTAATTTTATACTCTTTGAGAAGCTTTAAAAGTATTTGAACACTTTTTTCGTTTGAATACATAAAAATCTCCTTTTTAACTTTTTAAGTTCTTTTCATAAAGATCCATTAATTTCTTTCTATTAAATACTAACAGCATTAAGATGACACTTATCACAATATATCTTGCTATTGAATTTGAATATAATATTAAAATTATAAATGAACTTATCAGTAAAAATATAGATACCAGTAAAATAAATTTAATATCATAAACTGGTTTACTCTTATTCTCTCTGAGCACTTTATTCATAAAAATAAAATGCATTATGCAGAATAAAATAAAACATACTAGAGTCGTATAAGCAGCTGCAATATACCCAAACAATTGTATGAAAATATAATTAAGAATTACATTTATAGCAGCACCAAAACATGACGCAAAAGTAATATATTTTTTTTGTTCATAAAACAATTCGACATTACTAAAAATAGGATATAAAATCTGAAAAAATGCCGCAGATGAAACTATAGGTATAATATAAAGGGATGGATAATAAGCCTCGGTCATCATTAATCTAAATACATCTGGTATAACGCACATAAGTAATATACAACCTAAAGCAACAATAACAACTGCTATATTAACAACTTTTTTTAATATATCAGTTTTACCATCTCTCATCCTTTTAAAAGTAAACGGAGTAATAACAGCTTCAATTCCACTTGTAACAAGAGTAATTAACATTGAGAAATTATAGGCAACGCTATACATTGCAGCATCCGAATTGCTGCACATTTTCGATATCATGACCCTATCTGACTGATTTAAAATCTGGTAAGATAAATAATGAGGAATCAAAACCACATTAAATGTAAATATATATCTCCAAATTGACTTGTCATAGAATTTCTTACCCTTTGCCAAATTGCTAATGCCTAACACTAAACCAAAAAAGATTTCTACTCCTAATAAACTAAGAATTCTAGCATCAGCTTTATTCGTTGAATATAGCACTAAAAAATAACCAATAATGGGATTAATAATAGCCGTAAGCACAGATACTAGAACTACTTTTTTATATGAATAATCAAATCTCATTTTTTGAGACCATACATTAATTGGTATGTCGAAGAGAACTTGTAGAAACACTGCCAAAGTAATTATTTGAGTTAATCCAAAAAAACCCGATATCTTTTTAATATTCACTAATGACAGAGCCAAAAAGATTACAGAAATTGTAATACCCAATCCCTGTGCGGCAGCGGCATACTCATCTTTTTTTTCGACATTTTTTGATAGACCGACATTAAAACTGCCTGTCCATACATTTATTGTAATAGTAATAGTAACGAGAAGAACCCAAGATTGATACAAAGATAAAATTCCATACTCATCTGTAGACATCATCCTAGTGAATAAAGGTAACGTTATAAAAGAAATCCCCTTCAGTAATACATTTGAAATAGTAAACCATAATGCCGCTTTAATTGGTTTTGAAAGATTATTATATTTCCTCAGCAATATATTCATGAAAGAACCTCAATCTATTTATCTGTCTTTGTCATATTATTATAGTTCTTTACTGCTTTTAAATAAGTATTTTTGAATTCAGCAGTATTCGCAAGATCGATCATACTTGCTATGTCATCAATTGTACTGCATGAAGGAAATCCTAAATCATTTATTCCAACAAAAAAATTTCTTCTCTTTGTAAGATTGACTGAACTAAAAGGTATCCCTTTAAAAGCAGCATCAATCATTGATATAGAATGTTCACCAAATACAAAGTCAGCAGTTGTCAGGTCTTCATCAAGAGTACTTCTCGAAAAGGAAAACCGAAATTCCTTTCCATCATCTGGAATAGGCATATTGCTTGATAATGTTAAATTTTTCAATCTTAACCATTCAAAATAATTATGTACTCTATTTATTGCATTTACACCCACATTTTGTGGATGAATCCAAGTAGGATGGCATCTGTATATAAAATGGATATTAGGAAATCTTCTAGCCATTTGAACAAAGGCATCAACCATAATGTCATCATCAGATCTATTTTTTAACGCTGTCCAATCACCGGAACCCGATGCAACTATTAACACATTTTTCACATTCATTGGGAATTTGGGTTCTGGTAAATATAGTTTATTTCTAAAAGGAATCATCTCATATGGTAACCCCTGATTTTTGAACAATTGAGTCCCTAATATATCCCAACAAAAGTACTTGACATTATTAGGTTTAAAAAAATAATCTTTATGAGAATAATTTGGGGGAAGATAGCCATCTTGAGCCCATCGAACTTCATATTTATCTTCATCTGGTACATTACACTTCCCATGTTCATGCCAAGTTGTCATGTAAGTACAAAACTGCTTCGTTTCAAATTCTCCTTTGTTTATTCTATGACATTCTTCTTCAGAAGGTTTAAATGGTATGCTCAATCTATAGTCTATTCTATTCATTTTTCCTAAAAAAACATATTTGTGACCTTTATAATACGCTACACTCACTTCATTAGGTTGATGTATAAAAGTACTTTTTACTACTAATGATTTTAATTTTCTCAATAAACGTATTTTTTTTAATCTCAGCTTAATCTTTTGTTTAAATGTTAATGTTTCGGAGTGATAATAATAATCGCATTCCAGAAACTTAAATCCCATTCTTTCCCATGCTTTTAACTCTATTCCTAAGTCATCAGAAAATATATATCTTTTCCCTTGCTGAAATTGAGAAACAACTTTTGAAATAACTAAAATATTTTTCTTCTTTTTTATATTTTTTAGATACTCTTCATATGGTATACTACTAGAAGAATAAGATTCTAAATCTATTTTCTCCATTTCTGTATCAGACAAAAAATCTGCAAAAGTATAAAAATCAATATTTACGAACAACGATTCTAGGAATTTTCTTTCATTCTCAAACAAAAAATGAGTAGTAATAATAATATTCTTATCTTCTTTTAAATCAACATATTTTTTTAAACTATCAAGTTTAACATTTTGTGAAAAAACGAAAATAGCCATATTCTACCCCTTCCTTTTTATTTTATTTAAAGATAATTTGAAAACTGCAAAAAATAGTTCTTTTCTGCTATAAAACACTTTTATTGAATTTTTTAAACTTGAAAGATCATAGGAACAGGGTTTTTTCCTTATTACAAAATTTAAATATAACCTACTAATAAATATAAGATTATCATTTTTAATAGTTAAAAATG
>OAWA01001574.1_pt1 | contig 10184 bp, 8 predicted proteins | sample 1516971 | NCBI WGS metagenome assembly OAWA01 (sample SAMEA2580097, study PRJEB22360) | human gut metagenome | biome: human gut; feature: human-associated habitat; material: faeces | place: Denmark | collected 2008/2010
CACGTGGTGGTGGAACCGTTGGTTTCCTCGGCGGCCTTAAGACCTGCGGCGATGGCTGCGCGGAACTCGTCGGCATACCAGTTGGCCTGCGCGAAGTCGAAGTTGAAGGACTGGCCCAGCTCGTCCATCGAAGCGTACAGGTGCTGGTGCTCGGGCACCACCCACGCCTCGGCCACGGCGAAGCGCGGCGGATTGTATTCGTTGAACACCTTGCGCCATTCGCGGTAGATGTCGTGCACCTCGCGGCGGTCGAACAGCGGGTGGCTGAAGTCGTGGTTCAGCACGCCGACCACGCTGTATTCGCGGCCGAGCTCCTCCAGCGGCTTGGATTCAAGGTCTTTGGCCAGACCGTGCGCCACGTCGATGCGGAAGCCGTCGGTGCCGTGGTCGGACCAGAAGCGCAGGGTCTTTTTGAACTCCTCGTGGATGTCCGGATTCTTCCAGTTGACGTCCGGTTGCGCCTTGTCGAACAGGTGCAGATACCACTGGCCGTCGGCCACGCGCGCCCAGGCCGGGCCGCCGAAGAAGGATTGCCAGTCGTTGGGCGGCAGTTCGCCGTGCTCGCCGCGGCCGTCGCGGAAGATGTAGCGGGCGCGGGCCCGGCCATCTGGCTCGGCGGCGAGGGCCTCTTGGAAGAACACGTGCTTGTCGGCGGTGTGGTTGGGCACGATGTCCACGATCACTTTGATGCCGGCCTCGTGCGCGGCCTCGGCCATCGCGTCGAAGTCGTCCATGGTGCCTAGGCGCGGGTCGACGTTGCGGTAGTCGATCACGTCGTAGCCGCCGTCCGCCAGATCCGAGGGGTAGAACGGGGAGAGCCAGATCGCGTCGACGCCGAGGTTCTTCAGGTAATCCATCTTCTCGGTGACGCCGGCGATGTCGCCGAGTCCGTCGCCGTTGACGTCCTTGAAGCTGCGCGGGTAGATCTGGTAGACGACGGCCTGCTTCCACCAGTCGTCATTGAGGTTGTTGGCGGTCATGCCGATTCCTTCCTGTTCCGGGTGCGTTGTGGTTGGGTTGTTCCGGTTGTGCTCGAACTGCTGTGTGAAGGCCCAACCGTTGTATTGATGATGACAACGATATCATGTGAATTACGCATGCAAAAGTCGATTTATCGGCGTTTTGCGGTGGTAACGTAGTCACGCCTGCGCGGACGCTGCTGTTGCGGCAGGCGGCGCGGTGGTTTCGCGCAGTATTAGCGGAGTGTCCGGCCGTACGAATGCCGGTTCGATTGACTTGCCCGCAATGGCATCCAATACCATGTGCCCGGCGGCCACGCCCATTGCGAACGGGTCCTGATGCAGTGTGGTCAGTCCCACGGCGGCGGACAGGGTGGAATCGTCGAAGCCGATGATGGAGATGTCCTGAGGTACCCGCCGCCCGTATTGACGCAGGCGATACAGCACGGGTGCGGCCATTTCATCATCCTCAAAACAGAAGGCGGTGATGCTGGGGGAGGCGTTCAGTACGGCGTTCAATGCCGCGTTGCTTTCGCCAAGACCGCGTTGAATGCTCAGGGGCGTTAGCTCGATCCCCGGATGGGCGGCAGCGGCATCAATGACGCCCTGCAAACGAGCCTCGGCACTGTAGCGCATGTTGGTTTCGGTCGGGGCGCTGCCGACGAACGCGATATGCCGGTGGCCGAGTGCAATCAGGTGCTCGATGGCCGAACGTGTGGCGGCGTAATCGTCAATGCTCACGCCTGCGTCGAACCCATCGGTGGAGGGAATGTTGATGCCGACAATCGGCACGTGCATATGCTTCAGTCGCTCCACTTCAGCCGGCTCAATGTCGAAGGAGCTGACAATCACCGCATCCGCATTGCGTCGCACGGGCAAATCCGCAAAGAAGTCATGGCGCTCGGCGGCGTTGCGCATGGGGTAGGGCACAGTGTCGTAGCCGGAGGGGCGCAGCGCCGAGTCAAGGCCGGCGAAGATGTTTGGGTTGAACCAGGTGGTGATGGTCTCGCTGGCCAGCAGCGCAATGCGGAACGACTGGCCGGACTTCAGTGCGGCGGCCGAGCGAGAGACGGAGTAGTCGAGCTTTTCGGCCGCGGTCATCACTCGGTCTCGAGTCTCTGGAAGCACTAGATCCGGCTTGGCGAAGGTTCGGGACACCGTGGATACGGAAACGCCGGCCTCGCGGGCCACCGCTTGAATGCTTGCCTTGGTCATATGCCGTCGCTCCTTCGCCGTCGCGAACAATCATTGTCATGACAACGATAACATGCCCATAACAAGTCATCGTCTTCGGCTATCTCGATTACGAGGGGTCACGGAGACCGGTTCAGGCATGAACGACCGGCGTCGCAAACTCAACAAGGTGCTTTCCGACCCGACGATCGGCACGATCATCGTCGAGCATAGGGATAGGCTCGCCCGCATGAACGCGGGACTGATCGAAAGCGCGTTGAACGCGCAAGGCCGGAAGCTCATCGTGGTGGACGACACGGAACTGGACGATGATTTGGTGTGCGACATGACCGAGGTGCTGACCTCGTTCTGCGCCCGCCTCTATGGGAGGCGCGCAGCCAAGCGCAAGACGGACGCGGCGTTGAAGGCGGCGCATGATGCTTGAGGCCGTCAAGGTGACGCTCGACCCGACGCCACGGCAGGAACGATTGTTGGAATCGCACGCCGGGGCGGCGCGATTCGCCTACAACAAGGGACTGGCGCACGTCAGGGACGTGCTCGAACGCGGCGATGCCCCCGAATGGTCGTACTATGCCTTGCGTAAGTGGTGGAACCAGGCCAAGGACGCACTCGCCGTGGACGAGGCCACGGGAGAACCATGGTGGCCTGAGAACAGCAAGGAGGCATACAACAGCGGCCTCGAATCATTGGCCGACGCGCTGAAGAACTTCTCCGAGTCCCGCAAGGGGCGGCGGAAAGGCCGCAGGATGGGGTTCCCGCGCTTCAAGTCCAAGGACTCCGGCATTCGGCGCTTCGCGTATACGACCGGCTCGTTCGGCCCCGTCGACCATGACTCATACGCGCTGAAACTCCCGAGGATAGGCCGTGTGCACTGCATGGAGGACGCGTCCAAGCGAGTGGACGGCGCGAAGGTGCTGCGCATGAGCGTGTCCCGCCGTGCGGGACGCTGGCAGGCCAGCCTGACCGTCGAACGAGCCGACGATCCCGCACCCAAGCCCCCGAAGGGCGGGAGCGTCGGAATCGACTTGGGCGTGAAGGAACTCGCCACATTGTCGGACGGCACCGTGATACGCAACCCGCACGCCTTGAAGTCGAATCTCACGCGTCTGAGGAAAGCCCAGCGGAGCTTGAGCCGCAAACGCAGGGGCTCCAACCGCCGCCGCAAGGCGAGGGCGAACGTGGCGCGCCTGCACGCACGTGTGGCCAACCTGCGACGCGACCTCTTGGACAAGACCACCGCCATGCTCGCCCATACCTACGCGGACATCAGCATCGAGGACCTGAACGTGGCGGGCATGGTCAAAAACCACGGGCTCGCCCAATCGATCCAGGACGCCGCATTCGCGGAGTTCCGACGCCAGCTGACCTACAAGACCGCACGCACCGGTACGAGACTGCACGTCATCGACCGCTGGCATCCAAGCTCGAAGACCTGCTCGAACTGCGGGACGGTGAAAACCAAACTGTCCCTGTCCGAGCGCGTCTACCATTGCGACAAGTGCGGACTGTCCATCGACCGTGATCTGAACGCGGCCATCAACATCCAAGTCGCCGGGAGTGCCCCGGAGACGATAAATGCGCGTGGAGGAAGCGGAAGACAGACCCGTCCCAAGGGCGGGACAATGCGTCATCCGGCGAAGCGTGAACCAAGCGGCGGCGAGAGTCGCGTGAGACTTGGAGCTGGCCTCGGCAACGAGGCCATGCAGATGACTTCGCTCTAGCGACAAGCTAAAACAAAGTCATCTACAACGGCTGATTTAGACCAATTTCCCATTGCCGGAATCGATCACCGCTTCTCTCGGCGCATCACGGCGGCTAGGGACTGCACGCGTGGCAGGTCGAAGACCTCGTCGGTATGTACCACGTGGCCTGAGCTGTCCGCCAGCGGCACGCGCCAGTTCGAATACTCTCTGGAAGTGCCCGGCTGATTCTGGGAGCGGCATTCGCCCACGCCGTCCACCAGCGCTGCCTGCAGCAGCAGCGACGGCGTATCGGTGAGCATGGCGTGCATCGCTTCCACGATTTCCTGCACATGGCCTTCCACATCATCCGCCACGGTCTGCGAGATATAGCCGTTCTCCACCAGACGGTTCATCATGGCCGTGCGCTCGGCCATCGCCGAGGCGGCGAATGCCTCCACCGGCTCGCTCAGGAGATGCAGCTCCTCGCGCAGCTTGACGTGTGCGAAGTTCAGGTAGCCGGCGGTGGGTGGCAGATCGTGCGTGGTCACCGAGGCCAATGCCTGTTTGCGATAGTCCTTGGGTGCGCGGTACGGGTCGCCGGCGTTCGGCGAATCGTCCACGCGGTTGAACCATTCCACGTCAGTGCCGAGCACGCCGTGATCGGCCAGAATGCGGCGCACGTAATCCGGTACGGTGCCCAGATCCTCGCCAACCACCATGCCTCCGGCGCGCGTGGCCTCGATGGCCAGTACTCCCAACATCGCCTCGTGGTTGTACGTCACGTATGCGCCGTTGCGGGCACCGAGCCCCTGCGGAATCCACCACAGGCGGAACAAGCCCAGCACATGGTCGATGCGCACCGCGCCCGCGTGCTCGTACATCGAATGCACCATCTCGCGGTACACCTGGTAGCCGGTGGCCTCCAGGTAGCGCGGGTTGAACGGTGGCTGGCCCCAATCCTGGCCCTGCTGGTTATAGAAGTCCGGCGGGCAGCCGACCGTGACGCCACCTGAGGCGAAGCGTTCCGGATTGGCCCAGGCATCCGCGCCGAGCCCGTGCACGCCCACGGCCATGTCCTGCATCAGCCCCAGCGTCATGCCGTGGTCCAGCGCCTCCTGCTGCGCGGCGTTCACCTGCTCGGCAGCGATCCACTGCAGCCAGCGGTTGAACTCGAACAGGTCGTGGTGCTCCTCGACGAGCTGGCGCACGGCCGGGTCGTCGATGGTCTTCTCGAAGAACCAACGGTTCTCGCCCCACGGCGCGCCCCATACCTCGAAGCACAGGCACCATGTGGCGAAGGAATCGAGGTCCGGGCCGGCGGTGGTCTTGAAATGCTCGAATTCGAGCTCGCGCTTGTTGTTGCGGCCCGCTTCGAAGATCAGGCGCAGCGCCGGGCGCTTGGCCTCCCACGCCGCGTTGATGTCCATCGGGGTCGATTCGTCGTTGCGCGCGGCCACCGAATCATGCAGCGCATCCACCTGCGCGCGCACGTCGGCCGGCAGTGTGGCATATTCGGGGATATCCTGCGGCCGGATGTACGTCACGTTGAGGAATCGGCGCGATTCCGGTAGATACGGCGATGGCTCAAGCGGCGGAATCGGCGCGCCGGCGTGAATCGGATTGATGAGCATGAAGTCGGCCTTGGACTTCTCGGCGGCATCTGCCAAAAGACGCTTCAGATCGCCGTAATCGCCGATGCCCCACGATTCGCGGGACCGCACGGAATACATCTGCGTCATCCAGCCCCACCGCTGGTGCTCGGCGACCGCCTCCGGCACGGGAATGCGCGCGGGGGCGGCGATGATGGCCGCCTTGCCCTCGCGCCCGTCAACCGTGACGGTCAGCGTGTGGTAACCCATCGGCAGGTCGGGTGCGATGGTCAAGTCCGGCTTGCCGGAATTGAGGTTCGGCAGCAGGGCAAAGTGGCCAAACGCGGTGCCGTCCTCCAGTTCGATGGAGGCGGTGATGTCCGCGTCCGACGAGCAGTTCAGGGTGATGCCGGTCGGTTTGCCGGTGGTGGCGACGATGGTGGAGGGGAGCAAACGTTTGCTGTTTTCCACCTCAAGTTGGGTCATGGAGCGTACGATGGCCTCGTCGCTGGATGCGTCCACGTCGAGGGCCTTGAGTACGGCGACCAAGGCCGCGTCGCTGATTTCGGTGTAGGTGCCGAGCTGGTCGATGAATGAGGTGGCAAGTCCGCAGGCTTTGGCGAGCTTGATGAGCGGGCGGGCGAGTCGTTCCGTGCTTTCCGCGCGCTGCGGGGCACCGGAAGCGGCGTTGTTGGTGGTGTCTGCGATGGTGCCGGTGCTGGTTGCTGCGTCGTTGCCGTATGCGTCGGTCATGATGACTCCTTGCTTGCAAATCGGGTACTGCTAGTCGTTTGCATTGCTGTTCGAGGGCCGCTCTGCGTTGAGGTTCCGGCAACCTGACAGACCAATGTTCGAGCTGTTCTGCCTCTACCGTAACTCATATTGACAACGATTGCAATACATTCGGTGAGTTGGACGAGGCTAGAGGTGTTGGTGTTTGTCGTGATGGCCCGTTGACTATCCCCAGTCGACTTTGCCGACAGCCTCGCCGGCGGAGGTGAGGTCGAACGGGTTTAACCAAACACGACGAACGATTGCGGGGAGAGCGTCAGCTCCCCGCCGCTCACGGCCGGTTCACCAAGACTGAGCAGCACGTCGGCGTCGGAAGAGAGCTCGTCCGGCAGGTATTCCGTGAGGAATGAGGCGATTGAGGCACCTGAATCGGCGTTGAAATAACTGGAATCGCCTTCGTGCTCCATAGGCGTGTCGGTATTGCGCAGCAACAGGTTGTAGCCGTTCGGGTGGCCGTCCCGGCGCCAGTCGAGGTAGAGGTCCATGTCGAAGCCGGCCTGCATCGATTCGTTCGGATGGCCTGGACGCCATCGGCGGACCGACCTGGGTGGATTCCGATAAGGCGGCCGTATGGGTGACCAACTGGGACACCGAGCGCAACGGCTCCTCGCTCACCACCCGTGACGGCACCAGCTACCTGCTCGCCAACGCCTTCATGCTCGCCTACGATTACGGCCAGCCGCACATCTTCTCCGGCTACTACTACGCCGGCGTCGACGACGGCGCTCCCGGCGCCACCCGCACCTCCGTGCCGGACATGACCTGTCCGACCGACGGCATCGAAACCGCCGGCACCTGGCACTGCGCGCAACGCTGGACCGCCATCCGCGGCATGATCGGCTTCCGCAACGCCGTGGCCGGCACCCGGAAATACGATCCGTCCGATCCCGCCTGGTTCACCGGCGAAACACCGCATAAGGGCGATGACACCGCCGCCAAGTCCGCCGATTCCGCAGCGTCCGCCAAGTCAGGCGACGCCAAGTCCGGAAAGGCAACGTCCGATGCCATCCGCCGCGCCGCAACGCTCGCCGCCATCCTCCTGCCCGTCATCGTCGGCGTCACGTTCATGGCGATAGCTCGCAGGAACGGCAAAGCCCAGTCCGACAACAGCGGCCCGAATAACGACTGATTCGGCCCCGCTCAGCCGCGCACCCGCGGCGCGGCGGTGGAGTCGCGTACCAGCAGTTGCACGGGGAAGATCTCGTGCGGCTGGTCCAGGGTGCGCCCCTCGATAAGGTCCAGGGCCTTGCGCGCGGCGGCGACGGCCATGTCGTACGGCTTCTGGCGCACGGTGGTCAGCCCCACCTCGCCCGAGAACGTGCTGTTGTCGAATCCGGTGACGGACAGGTCGGTCGGAATCGCCATGCCGCATTGGCGCAGGCGGAAGAACAGCGGAATCGCCAGCGAATCCTGATGGAAGCACAGGGCAGTCGGGGCGTCGTCGCGCGCGAGCAGCGCGGTGAGGGCGGCGTCGACCGGATCGTCGCCGGCCTGCATGTCCATCGTCTGGCCGGTCACGCCGTCCAGTTCGCTGCACGCCTCCAGGAATCCGGTGACGCGGTTGTGCGAGCTGAAGCCCATCGTGGCATCGAACGTCTCGTACAAATACAACAGGTTGCGGTGGCCGAGCGTGGTCAGATGGCGCACGATCAGCCGGATGCCGGCCTTGTCGTCGATGCCCACGGAGGCGGTGAACCCCTGCGAGGCCGTGTTGATGCCGATGAGCGGGATCCGCGTGGTGTTGAGTCGCCTGATTTCGGCCGGGGTGATGGCGAACGACGAGACGATGACCGCGTCCGCGTTGCCGCGCACCGGCAGTTCGTCGAAGAACTCCTCGCGCGCGCCCGCGTCGCCGATCGGTTGGATGACCAGATCGTAGCCGGCCGATCGCAGCACTTCGTTGAGTCCTTCGATGATGCGCGAGGTGAACCAGTCGAGCTTGCTGCTGCCCACCAGCAGCGCCACGCGGTGGGAGCGGCCCGATTTGAGGATGCCGGCCATGCGGGATACCGAGAAGTCGAGTTGTTGGGCGGCCTCCATCACCTTGGCGCGCGTTTTGGCGGAGACCATGTCAGGGCGGGAGAACGCGCGGGAGACCGTGGCGGTGGAGACGCCTGCTTGCCTGGCGACGTCCTCGATGCTGGCTTTCATGGCCCCTCCCGGTTTTTCAAAGTTGACGGTGTGACAAACTTCTCTTCATTGTAAATCATTGCAGTACGTTTTACGACAGTCATAGTGCAATGGGTTGCGATATTGCGACACGCCGAAAATGTAGACCAATATGGTCTCAATAGCTTTGGAATGTAACAGGTTGCAAATGTAACGGTTTGCATGGCTGAGAAAGCCGGGTTGCCGAACTAGTTCGACACCCGTATGCTGAACCGTGTTCACTTAGAGCTTGCGAGGAAGTAAGGGAGATAATGAAGATCAAGAAATCTCTCGCCGCGCTGACTGCAACCGTGAGCATTATGGCACTTGCAACCGGTTGCAGTTCGAGCGGTTCGTCAGGCGTCGTCGACACCCAGGCCGACAAGGGCCTGGCCGTCATGGGCGACACCATCACCTACGACCCCAACCACTTGGTCAACGACGGCCAGCCCATCGAACTGGGCTACTGGTCCTGGGGCGACGAAAGCACTGACCCGGTGATCTCCATGCTCCACGAGTACGAGAAGATCCACCCGAACGTCACCTTCAAGATCTCGCAGGTGGCTTGGAGCGACTACTGGGTCAAGACCCCGCTCTCGCTCAAGGGCAACAAGAACGCCCCCGTGCTGTTCAACGTCCACAACTCCGAGGATGCCCTGCTCCGCCCGCACGCCGTCCGCCTCGACGGCGCCAGCGACTGGCGCATCTTCCACCAGGTGGTGCTGCCGATGAGCCGCAATTCCATCGCCGCGCTCGCCATCTTCACCTTCCTGTGGAACTGGGAGGACTACCTCTGGCCGTTCCTCATGATCACCGATGACGACAAGCAGCTGTTGTCGGTGGGCCTCAAGATGTTCTCCGGCCAGTACGGCACCGATTACGGCGGACTGTTCGCCGCCACCTCCGTGACCATCATCCCGGTGGTCATCGTCTACCTGGTGTTCCAGAAGCAGTTCATCGCCGGCATCGCCACCGGCTCTGGCAAGTAAACCCGGCCGGTTTCGGCCGAATCCGAACCGCGCCGCAGTCTCCCACCAGTCCCGGGGAGCCGCGGCCGCATCACTCGTATCATCGTGAATAACCGTACAGAAGGGGTAACCATGGCACAGTCACCACAACTCAAGCAGTCGTCTCCGACCTCGCCCGATCCGCAGGACTTCCGCCTCGACGCCACGCCGGCCATGCGCGCCGACAATGTGGTGTCCGGCGAGCACTGGCGCATCGGACTCATCACCGATTCGCTCGTGCGATTCGAATGGTCCGATTCCGGCGTATTCGAGAACCGCCCGACCCAGACCGTCCTGAACCGCGATTTCGGTAGCCCAGTCGAACGCCGCGTCACCGAGCGTGACGGCCGCGTCATCATCGACACCGCGGCCCTGACCATCGTCTACGACCAGCAGCCGTTCAGCAAGGAAGGCCTGAGCGTGGTCGTCAAAGGCGTGGCCGACACCCAGTTCAACACCTGGCATTACGGCGACGCCCAGCGCGGCAACCTCAAAGGCACCGCCCGCACGCTGGACGAGGCGGACGGCGCCATCGAGCTTGACAACGGCGTGATCTCGCGCGATGGCTGGGCCGTCATCGACGATTCCGCCGCCAACATCATCATCGAAACCGACACGGTGAACGGCAAGGCGAACCCGTTCGGCACCTGGGTATCCCCGCGCGCCACCGCCGAAACGGACTTGTACTTCTTCGGCTATGGCCACCGCTACATCGAGGCCGTACGCGACTTCTATCGCCTGACCGGCCCCACGCCGCTCCTGCCGCGCTTCGCCATGGGCAACTGGTGGAGCCGCTACTACCGGGACACGCAG
>OAWA01001577.1_pt1 | contig 10160 bp, 5 predicted proteins | sample 1516971 | NCBI WGS metagenome assembly OAWA01 (sample SAMEA2580097, study PRJEB22360) | human gut metagenome | biome: human gut; feature: human-associated habitat; material: faeces | place: Denmark | collected 2008/2010
AATCTGTACCACCATAATGAAATACAGGATTATCCAGACACTGGCGGAAGCCTATTACAGATACCGAGTAAATAAACCATGTTTCATCATGCGTCAGAATAACCGCTGGACCCTTGTGACCATGGATAGATGACATCATATGACCTGCACGGGAACTTCATATCCATAAACAGCAAAGGACGCTGTCCTATGATGTGTGATTCAGGCATGAAATCTGAGCCTGAAACTCCATCATAAGACAGCGTCCTTATATAATTTTCTCAATTTTCCGTTGCAATTTTAGGATTCCTTCTTTTTCTTTCCAAGGACCAAATATACGGCCATCAGCATCCCCGAAAGAATGAACGATAACTCATGGGCACTGCTTCCCCTGTCACCTGTCTTCGGTATGGCAGCTAACGGTATCTCCCCATCGTCTATGATGGCCATTGACTGGCTGAATGCCGATGCATCCGCTGGAAGGGATGCAAGGGGAACCTGTGAGGATTCAATCACATTCTGCTGCGCGCCTGGACCGCTCTGGGCATCAGTCCCCTGATATCTGCCTGTGCCGCCGGACGTTGTGGTGGTTCCTCCGCCTGAACTGCCGGAACCCTCAGAGCCTTGGGACGTATTCGTTGTGCCGCCGGCGGATGAACCTGGGGTATCTGTATCCGCTGTGTCGTTCCCGGACACTCCGCCCGCTTCATTTCCATTACCGTTGTTTGAATCGTTATCTGGTTTTTCTGAGGAATCATTTCCTGAGGAATCATTGTCTGTGGAACCAGTGTCTGTGGAGCCGTCACCTGCGGAAGTACTATTATAGTAATAATTTTTAAATGTATACTCTATTTGATATGCGGTGCCAAATTTGGAAATGACACCGTCCACAGCCGGCTGCATAATCGGATCTCCTATATCCGGTACTTCTCCCGGGCACATTGCATGCCAGTTGCCGCTGTCTTCTTCCATCAGCATATGCATGGTTTTAGGGGTATTCACATTCCCTCCTGCATGCAGACTGGAAATCATATAGGTTGTGCTAACTGGATATGCTTTTAAATACTGGTACCACATACCCTCCTGGCTGTCAAAGGCCGCGTACGCATTCCAGTCCTTCAAAGCGTCACTTCCCGTTAAATATGGTATGATTTCCATATTTTCTGTGCTGTCTACTGTTCTGAAGTATATATGCAGGTATAAATTCTTTGGCCGCTTGTTATTTGGGACATTGTCTTTTTCCAGTCTTTCACTTACGATGCCGGCCAAATCGCCAAATCCTTCTTCCGATGCCAAAGGCCACTTAGAAGTACCATAATGGTCTTCTAACAGCTTCGCTATAATGCTATCATTGGTTACGTTATTATTCGAAATTCCCAATAAAGCCCGCCGTTGCTCAAACCGGTCTTTTCTCCCCGGAGTCTCATCGTATTCCCTGCACTTTGTATATGCTCTCATTAATACGGCGGCCCGCTCCATCAGCGAACCATATTGATTGTTAGAACCATAACCATAGGGGAAGCTTTCTCCCTCTCCCTCCGTGCCGAGGTCAATGTCTGTTTCAATCCAATCAATTTTTGTTCTAGCTGTTTCCGTTACCCCTCTAAACTCGTTATAAGTATCCTCTATCGTCTGGACTACCCTGTATTCAGCTGACGGCCCTACATTCCCTATCTTCATCTTTCCGTTGGGTTTTAGATTGAAGGTATAGGTATTGGTGTCGCCTTCTGTTACAGCGGTTGTATTATATTCCTCAGCCCCACCATCTCCTGTCAGCAGATAGAGCTTCTCATTCTTATTCTTCCTGCTGTCTGTGATGCTGACTTTATAGGTGTATTCGACTTTTTCAGCACCTTCACTGCCTTCCTGCAATTCATTGGCAATCACCAGATAAGGTGAGGTCTTAAATATAGCCGTAAATGCCGAGAAATGGTCAGTCTGGAAATGAATCTGTCCAACGGACGCGCTTCCGCTCACATCCAGTTCCTGGCGTCCCTCGCTGTCAACCGCAATATCGTCTGCTGAAATGCCATCCAGCACAGGCACCTGGGCTACGGCTTCTGTTTCCCCGCTGCCTTCCAGCTCCGCCTTTGCAGATACGGCCTGGACCTCCTGGGTAGGCGTCTCCAGATGGAGAATTTCAATCTGGTCCGCCTCCATGCTGGCCTTCTCAATCCGCTCTCCGCTAAAGGATACCGTAACAAGATTGCTGCCGTCCTCGGCCCAGCTGTTATCTAATTTCACGCCGTCATACATAAGGTTGATGTCATATGCAATGATGGTGCTGACCACTGTTCCGTCATCAGACTCAGCATCCACTTTTTCCGTCAGCGCTGATTCCACCTGCTCTGTTATCTCCTCTGCCTGTATCTGCGTGTCGGCAGGCAGCACTCCTTCGGGAGCAGTTATCCTGATTGTAACCCCATTGACCTCCACTGACTTGTCAAAAGCAGGATGTTCCAATGTCTCCAGGGTGTATACCTGTATGTTCTGCTCCTCATAAACCTCGGATATGGTATACCATGCTGTCTGTGATCCGTCCAGCTCATCCGTAACCGAGTCTGCTTCCAAATCCTCATCATTGGCAGTCACATTGTCAATTGTATATCCCAACTGGGTCTTGACGCCAAAGGTCAGGCTTTCGCCTTCCTTCACGCCTCTTGTCCCCTCCATAATCCGGGCACTGGCCTCAGGGAAACTGGTGTATGTCACCTTATAACCGTCAAAATCCTCCAATGCCTTTAACTGGTTCAGGCTTGTGGTGTAAACCTTGGCTGTGGAACAATACCCCATGCCAGCCAAATCAGAGGTGCTGGCCTTCTTAGTATCATCCTCCGGCACAGGTTCCGGAGCGGTCTCCTGCTCTGACTCTGAAGGAAGTGAGGCATCTGCGGACGGTGCTGTTGATGTTTCCGCTGAATCGAAAGATGGCTCGCTGCTTCCGGCCGTGCTGTCCGCTGCCTGCGTACTCTCAGGTGCGCTTCCCTCATCATCCGCTTTTGTAGTCTGCACTTCGTCTGTATCCGGCACATTCACTTCCGTTGTTGGGGCAGCCGGTTCCCTGGTCTCTTCCGCAGAAGGCTTCTCTGTTTCTTTTACCGTCTCTGTCTCTTTTTCTTTCCCTGTCTCAGCTGCTTCTTCTGTCTCCTTTACTTCCTTATGCTCCTCTTTCTCCCTGGGCTCAGTCTCCTTCTCATTGGAGGCTTCTTCCTTCTCCGGCACGTTTTCCTTTACATCGGCGGAATCTGCCGGACTGCCCTCCTCTTTCTCAGATACAACCGGGGCATCATGACGGGAAATGGCAGCTGCCGGCACAGCGCCCTCTTCTTTCTTATCCTCATCCTTATTTGACTTTTCTTCCCTGTCCTCCTGCTTCTGGGTGTCCTTATCCTGGTCCGCAATATCCTTTTCCGGCTTCTCATCAGAACCAGACCCGCTGTTCTTTTCCGGTACCTCTGCCTTTGTATCGGCAGCATTGTCTTTCTCAGTATCTGTTCCCTGAGCATCGTCCGGCGGCACGGCTTCTGTATCAGCTGTACTGTGATCTGCATTGCCGTCTGAACCGTGGTCTGTATTGCCGGCCGAACCAAGAGACCCGTCCTCAGGCCGTGATATTTCTTCCTGGTTTTCGCCGCTGCTTTCACTGCTGTTTTCGCTGGCATCTTGGCCGCTGTTTCCACTGTTTTCGCCGCTTCCGCTGCCATCTGCGCTTTCCTCCGGCAGAGTTGACTCCCCGGTGCCGTCGGCGCCGCTTTCAACCGATGTCTCAGATTCGGAGGCTTCTGTCTCCTCCTGGGCTGGCTTTGATATGATATCTACTTCCTCATCGCCAAATGCATCCTCATAACTCCTGATGGTGACGCGCTTTGTCTTTTTGACCTTTTCTACACCGTCATCCATCCGTGTGATTTCCGTGGTGCAGCTGATGGTCTCCTCCCCGTTATTCACATAAAGCAGGATGATTTCCTCGTCCCCGGTTACCATATACATATCGCCGGCATCCTCCGGAAGGCGCACAAATACACGCAGCTCCGCTTCCATGCTGCTTCCTTCCATCTCCGGATATACCTCATACACGGCACCCTTCGTACCGAAAAATACCTTTTCAAATTCTGCCGTCCTGCCATTGGTAAAGCCTAAATCATCTGCCGTTATCTCATGGCCGCTTTCAATGGCCTCCTCCACGGCAGCTACCAAATCCGCGCCTTTCATCTGGAACGTAACCTGGTCCGCCGTACCGGCATAGGATACATTCAGACCGGTGCCCAAATTCGTGAAAACCATGGCTGCTGTCAGCAAAAATGCCAGAATCCTTTTCTGGCTGTAATACATGGATTTCGTTATTGTACCGGAACTTCTCCGTCTTTCCATAATAGTTCTCCTTTTTCATAAACTCCCCTGCCAATCAGGTGCAGCTGCTTCACGATTCATCTTAACAATATCATATCATAAATGATTACACTTTGGTTACATTTTCATGTTTTTTATAAATTATTTATGTATTTTGAATTGTAACCAGAAGCCATTTTCCTTCACTATAGTTACATAATAGCATACAAAGCGTTACGTAAAGCGTTATTTCAAGCTGTAATTGGTCACTTTTTTTATTTTTACGTTATTTTATTCATTTTTTTATAATATGTGTGTCCGCATTTCCCTGCATTCCACACAAACCAGAAAAAAATGGAAATCTTTTTCTCCCCCCAAACCGTATAAAACATCTGGAATCCGTACATCATTTCGTTATAGCAGATTCATCCAGTACAGCCCTGAATTTTTTCATGTCAGGGCGTATGGCATTATAACGGAGGTAAGGATTATGTCGGGCTACAAAGTTGAGATATGCGGAGTCAATACCGCCAAACTGCCTTTACTGAGCAATGAAGAGAAAGAGGAACTGTTTCAAAGAATACTGGACGGTGACAAGGAGGCCAGGGAGCAGTATATCAAAGGGAACCTGCGCCTGGTACTCAGCGTAATCCAGCGCTTTTCAAACAGCCAGGAAAACATCGACGACCTGTTCCAGATTGGATGCATCGGCCTAATCAAGGCCATCGACAATTTTGACATCACTCAGAATGTCAAATTTTCCACTTATGCAGTGCCTATGATACTGGGAGAAGTGCGCAGATATCTGAGGGACAATAATTCCATCCGGGTCAGCCGTTCCCTGAGGGATACTGCCTATAAGGCCCTCTATGCCAGGGAGCAGCTTACCAGAACCAATTCCAAGGAACCCACTCTCATGGAAATCGCACAGGAAATAGGTGTTTCAAAGGAAGACATCACCTATGCACTGGATGCCATACAGACTCCTGTCAGCCTGTATGAGCCGGTTTATACGGATGGCGGGGACCCTCTTTTTGTGATGGACCAAATTAGTGACAAAAAGAACCTGGAGGAAAACTGGGTGGAGGATTTATCTCTGGTGGAGGCCATGAAGCGGCTGCCGGAGCGGGAGCGCCATATCATTGACATGCGTTTCTTTGAAGGAAAAACCCAGACCGAGGTTGCCCAGGAAATCCATATCAGCCAGGCCCAGGTGAGCCGCCTTGAAAAAAATGCGCTGAAAAGTATGAAGTCCTATTTAAGCTGACCCTTGAAGCCTTTCAGCAGATGTGTTAAACTATTCATGTTAGTGCTTGTTTGAAACATATGCCAACAGAAAGTGAACATATCTATGGAACAAAATGAACGCAGATTTGCAGTATTGATTGATGCAGACAATGTCTCCCCCAAGTATATCAAATACATTTTGGACGAAGTTTCGGATGTGGGAATCGCCACCTACAAACGCATTTACGGCGACTGGACAGATAACGAAAAGCGCAGCTGGAAGAATGTGCTTCTGGACTGGTCCGTAAATCCCATCCAGCAGTACAGCTACACCACCGGAAAGAACGCCACTGATTCAGCCATGATTATTGATGCAATGGACATCCTATATTCCGGAAATGTAGATGGTTTCTGCCTGGTTTCCAGCGATTCGGATTTTACCAAGCTGGCCCAGCGCCTGAGGGAGGCAGGGATGTTTGTCATGGGAATTGGGGAGCAGAAAACCCCCAAGCCCTTCCGTGCAGCCTGCGATACGTTTAAATTGCTGGAGATCATATCCTCTGACGATGCACCGGAGACATCGGTCATCGAAAACCAGAAGACCATTACCAACATAGATGAAATCCAGAAGGCCATCACCAAGCTCCTCATTGAAAATAACAGCCAGAACCAGCCCATTATCCTTGCAAAGGTGGGTAACTTCCTTACAAAGCGCTTTTCAGATTTTGATGTCAGGAACTACGGCTACTCCAAGCTCTCCACCTTTTTGGAAAGCCTGAACAACAACGACTTTCAGGTGGTCAAGCTCCACGGCGGTTATTTTGTCCAGGAAAAGAGCGCCAGCATCTCCAAGACTGAGATTGAAAAGGAAATCATCCGCATCATCAAGGGATATAACGGACATGTGGATAATCTGAGCATCATACACGATGAGCTGAAAAAGACATACCCTTCCTTTGACGTGAAGCAGTATGGTTTCAGCCGCATTTCCAGCTTTATCCGCAGCTTCGGTACATTCCGCATCAGGGATAACATGGTTCAGCTCAAATAACAACAACAGAAACGCCCGGAAAGGGACATCCAGCCTGTGGATGCGGCCTTTTCCGGGCATTCCTGTTTTACTCTCTTTTCTGCCTCTCCTGTTATCTGCGGATGATTTCAAAGCCATCCTTAAACTCTTTATAGTCCCTTATGCCGATGAATTCTTCCGGAACAGGCATCTTCGTCATATGGCTGGTGATTTCATACCATTTGTCCATTTGGAATACAGCGTCCGGGTCTGTCCATATGGCCTCCGCCTCTTCTCTGGTCAGGTCCGTATATTTAAGTATGTCCTCAGGAAACTCCTGCTCTTTTCCGTAACATCCAAACTCTGATTCCAGGATTTCCTTATTAAATGATGTCGCCCTCTGGTACACATGCTTTTGATGTTTGTCGCTGTAGGCAACCATCAGCAGATCTCCGTCAAATTCGTCATAGAGAATGACATCCGACTTGAATATTTTTGACACCTTCCTGGCATTCTCCATGGTGCAGTTTTCCTGGAGACTCTGGCTGTCTATGCCCAGCCAGGGGCTGTCCTTTGTCCGGGCCGCCAGCGCATCCCCGCTTTTTACCCCAAAAAAGCCTGTGTCAATCTTCTTCACCAACTCCAGGCAGTCACCGATTTCCTCCGGGCTTAAGTCCTCCTCCAGAAGGACCAGACAGTTTGTCATAACATAGTTTTTGCCGTAATAGCCGTGAAATACCTCGTCCTCCATCTTTTTGCAGATACCCGCAGACGTATCCAAAATCCGGAAGGAATCAAGAGCCCGCCTGGCTTCTCCTATGGATTCCGGCGTTTCTTCCCTGAGACGTACCGTTACCGTGTAAAAATACTCCGGTCCCAGCACACTGAGCTCTACGCTATATCGGTATGCCCCTTCCCCGTATTCACCCCCACCGTATATCTGTCCTGTATTCTCCTCGGCCTTATACCGTATCTCCTTTTGGACAATCTCGTCTCCCTTCACCCTTCTGTATGTATACTCCAGCACCTCCGGCATGGAATCGTCCTTAACAGCTGCTCCGCTCTCCATCCTTCGGATGTAATCCGCCTTTGTCCTGGGGGTATCTATTCCCGCTATTGCAAAAAACTGCGGCTGCTCCCTGTATCCCCGGACCAGAATACTCCCCCATTCCGAGACCAGGACGTCCCCGAAATCACGGTTTCCCTGCTGGGTCCACTCCTCCTGCGGAAGCCGGATTTTATAATAAAGGGAGGATGATACATAGGTTCCGTCTGACCCCACCTGGTCAAAAACCGTATCATCGGGAACAGTAATCATAATACCGTCCTGTATTTTGTCTGCTGCTTTATTTCCATGTTCCGCTGTCTGACTTGCGTTTTCCCCCGAATCCGCCGTTCCCTCTTCAGACACCTCTGCCATTGCCATCCGGGCCTGTACGCTGCCCTCCGCTGTCTCTGTGCTTCCCGTTGTTCCTGTGCCTCCCGTTGTTCCTGTACTTCCCGCTGTTCCTGTGCTTCCCGTTGTTCCTGTGCTTTCACCACTCCCTGCTCCCCACGCCGCCAGTCCCAATGCCGCCGCCGCTGCGGCCGCTGCCAGTAACCTTCTGCCTGTCCCCCATTTTCCTGCCGGCACATGTACCTTTTTTTGCTTCAGGCTCAGAGGCTTCCCGCTTCCTCTCTCATTGCATATCTGAAACAGCATCTTAATGCCGCCTATTTGTGCTAACGGCTCCACGGGAATCATGACCGCCCCGCCCCGTCCTTTCATCAGATAAACATATTCCGGCGTATAAACCGCCTTCTCAAAATCCCCATAGGCATGTCTGACCACGGACCGTTCTCCATATTCACAGATACCGTCCTCTTCCAGTGCCAGCAGCTGCAAACCCACATACCGGTACGGGAACAATGCCGCCTTCCTCAGCTTCTGCACATTTCTCCAAGGCAGGCCCAATGCCCTGCATGCATCTGCTATCTGGTCCACGCTCCTGGTGTAACAGCAGAATGGGACGGTTCTTCTGCGGCAGGCTTCCTCCACATCCCCCATGGGAATTCGGCCATCCCTGTTCTCCAAACATTTTGTGTTCAGGCATCTGAACCATTCCTGCGCCTCCAGATCCCCTCCCAGGACCCGCTCCGGTATGGCCCAGAATTCCTTCTGCCCGAAAAACAGAATCAGGCCTTCCTTCCTATGAACCTCTGTCAGCGCAGAATACAGCAGCCATATATCCGTATTCCCGGTCTGTATGCGGATCACCTCATTCTCCATGGTGATACAGCAGTCTTCCTTCAGATTCATAAAATCCGGCCGGACCCTTCCCAGGTCCTTTTCCTTCAGAAAGTCTTTCTTATACCATCTGAGGAATCCTTTATACTCCTGTTCACTCAGCCTGAAACAGAGCCTTTCTCCCACCTGTGCTGCGGACATGCCTCTCCTACCCCCTTGGCCGGCTCTCCCCATACGCATCTTTAAGATATGGAAAGCCTTGTATATCAAATCATATTCCTGATAACAATGTACCGCATTTTCCTCTGTTAGACAAGCCTTAAGACAGCAAAAAAGCCAGCTCTTTCTGCTGACTTTCCATGCCTATTCAAATCTGACAATTTCTTTTTTTAGCCGTTTCATGATTTTCTTTTCCAGTCTGGATATATAGGACTGGGAGATTCCCAGCAGGTCGGCCACTTCCTTCTGGGTCATTTCCTCCCCGTCCTCGTTTGTAAGGCCGTACCGCAGCTCCACGATTTTGCGTTCCCTGGGGTTTAGGCGGCTGATTGCGTTGTTGAGAAGGCTTTTTTCTATCTCATCCTCGATATCGTGATAAATCACATCCTCATCCGTTCCAAGAATATCCGACAGCAGAAGTTCATTTCCATCCCAATCCACATTCAGAGGTTCATCTATGGACACTTCCAGACGTGTCTTATTATTCCTTCTGAGATACATGAGAATCTCATTCTCAATGCATCTGGAAGCATAGGTGGCCAGCTTGATGTTCTTATCCGGCTTAAAGGTATTGATGGCTTTGATGAGTCCGATGGTTCCGATGGAAATTAAATCCTCCACCCCCACGCTGGTGTTGTCGAATTTCTTCGCTATGTAGACTACCAGCCTCAGGTTGTGCTCAATCAGGGCCGCCCTGGCCTCCTTGTCATCCTCGCTTCCCAAAAGACTTATCATCCGGCCCTCTTCCTCTGTTTCCAGAGGGGCAGGCAGTATATCGGCGCCTCCTATATAATGCACCTCCCCCTGCCTGGGCATCAGTACGGTCCTGAAGCTGGGGATGGTCTTTAACTGGAAACGGTTTGGTATGGATACTTTTATAATCATGGAAATGTCCTCCTGTACGTTGTGTGTTATTCAAGTTCCTTAGTCGCTTTTCTGTATCAGGATTTGATACTCCCCTGAGGGAGAAAGCTCCTGCTTCGTAATGGCAATGAGGGGCTTCTCAAGGCTGTACCTGCCGCCCTCCTGCTCTATCTCCATCCGGTCTATGTACACGGCCGGCAGAATTCCGCGGCTGGTTCCCACGGACTGGTACGGCACATAGACCACACCCTTTACCGACGGACACAGCTGCTTCATGATACCGGCCGCCGCCACATGGACCGGCTG
>OAWA01001579.1_pt1 | contig 10139 bp, 11 predicted proteins | sample 1516971 | NCBI WGS metagenome assembly OAWA01 (sample SAMEA2580097, study PRJEB22360) | human gut metagenome | biome: human gut; feature: human-associated habitat; material: faeces | place: Denmark | collected 2008/2010
CTTTTTAGTGTTTATTAAACAGATTATAATATACGTTTATCTGTCCACTTTTATAGTATAGCTCCAAAAACAACTACTGAGGTTCTTTTGAAAATCAGAACAGCTTTGAGTTATGCTTATGGACACGGACTTTTAGCCACTGATTTCGGGAAATTAGTTAAAACTCGCGGAAAAGTCTCTGAAAAGAAAAACATTTCTTTATCAATCACAGAAATGAAAATTTTAAGGCAGTATTTACTTAGAGCGCACAAGAATGAATTTGAAATCATGGTTCTTCTAGCTCTTGAAACAGGTGCTAGACGTGGTGAATTACTCGGTTTACGCCCTGAGTATATCGAGGAAAATGCGATTTTAATCCGAGAGTCAATTAGTCCAACTTCAAAAGATACTGAACTAAAGACTAAAAAATCTCGTAGAAAAATCTCTCTCAATCATGATGTTTGGGAACTATTGATGTCAATCAAACCTAAAAAGAACGGATATATTTTTGACCCTGATGGGTTTAAACAATCTGAGAAATTAGGTCGACTACTAGAACGCTTAGGATTATCTAAAACTACTTTTCATGGTTTGCGTGATACTCATGCTTCATTTTTATTTTCAAGCGAAAAAATTTCAATAGACTATATCAGTCAACGATTAGGTCATTCTAATATTCAAACGACAATGAACTATTACTTGACTTTAATGCCAGAAAAAAAGCACCAGCAAGATGCCGATGCTTTAGATTTTTTGAATTCTTTATCAGAATAATTCGTGATCCTGTAAACCCTTGATAAAACTGGCTTAACAAGCCAAATTGCACCAAGATTGCACCAAGAGCACTGATAAACGTTGATACAGAGCGATTTTGATTAACGTTTTGAGAATTGTGATGCTTTACGGGCTTTTTTGAGACCTGGTTTTTTACGTTCAACCATACGGGCGTCACGTGTAAGGAGTCCAGCGCGTTTCAAAGCACTACGGAAATCTGGGTCTACTTGGAGCAATGCACGAGCGATTCCGTGACGGATAGCTCCTGCTTGACCTGATACACCACCACCATTTACGTTTACGAGTGTATCGTAGCTACCTTCTGTTTGTGTAGCTGCAAATGGTTGGTTGATAACGAGACGCATGTCTGCGTGTGGGATGTAGCTTTCTACTTCACGTCCGTTAACTGTGATTTTACCAGTACCAGGTACGAGACGTACGCGTGCTACTGCATTTTTACGACGGCCTGTGCCGGCATATTGTACTTGTGCCATTATGTTCGTTCCTTCCTGATTAAATCAAACCTGTGATGTCAAGGACTTCAGGTTTTTGAGCTGTATGTGTGTGTTCTGCGCCAACAAACACTTTAAGTTTCATGCCTTGAGCACGTCCAAGTGTGTTGTGTGGAAGCATACCTTTTACTGATTTTTCAATCAAACGTACAGCATTTTTTTCACGGAGTTCACCAGCAGTAACTGATTTCAATCCACCTGGGTGAAGTGAGTGTGAGTAATATACTTTATCAGTTGCTTTTTTACCAGTCAATTTGATTTTTTCAGCGTTAACAACGATTACGAAATCACCTGTATCAGTATGTGGTGTGTATGTTGGTTTGTTTTTTCCGCGAAGTACGCTTGCGACAACTGCAGAAAGACGTCCAAGAGGAACATCAGTTGCATCGACGACGTACCATTTACGGTCAACGTTTCGAGCGTTAGCCATGAATGTAGTTTTCATCATTTTGGTTATTTTCCTTTTACTAGAATTTGTTTACAGCAGGTGTAAGAGTCCTGCAAAGTATTTTTGGGTTTCCGGGGCCACAAAAATGGGGTAAACAATACCGTTTATCATCATATCATATTATTCCTGGGTTTGTCAAGACATTTTAGGGATTATATCCCCTTTATTTACTTCTTTTCGTGGATTATGTATTTTTTAGTTTTATATCTTTTCAAATGTTTCTTTGTGGTTTTTGCTACAAGCATTATGGTAGCACTTCCATTTGAACTATGATAGACTTTTTTAAAAGGGATTTATATAATACAAGTCCTTTTATTCAGTTAGCCCTCGGAAATTTGGGGGATTTATATAGAAAATAGGAGCTCGATGATGTTTTTAGCAATTAATGAAATTAAACATTCAAAATTAAGATATACTCTCGTAATTGGTGTCATGTTTTTGATTTCCTATCTTGTGTTTTTCTTATCTGGTTTGGCCTATGGTTTGGCTCAAGAAAATAGAATGGCAGTTGATAAATGGAAAGCAACTGATATTTTTTTATCTGAGAAAGCCAATGATTCTCTCAATATGTCAATGATTGATTCAGATATTGCCAGCCAGGTGAAGGCGAAAGAAAAGGCCGTTCTCGCTCAAACTGCTGGGATTATTTATGATGCCAATGATGAAAGTAAAAAAAATAATGTCAGTTTTTTTGGAATTAATTCAAATGAATTTTTAAATCCCAATATTATTGAAGGGAGGGATTTTAAAAATAAGGGCGAGGTAGTAGCTGATATTAGTTTTAAAAATCAATATGATTATAAGCTTGGTGATAAAATTAAATTAGCAACCAATAATGAAGTATTGACTATTGTTGGTTTTACAGATAGTGCTAAATTTAATATTTCACCTGTGCTTTATACTTCTTTAGATACTTTCCAACAAATTCGTTATGGTTCAAATTCCAATTTTCAACCTAAAACTACTTACAATGCTATCGTCACGCGCGGAAAAATTAGCCAACAGCCTAAAGGGCTCCAAAAATTATCTATCAGGAAATTTATAGATAAACTTCCTGGTTATAGTGCACAAGTTTTGACCTTTGGTTTCATGATTGGCTTTCTAGTGGTTATTGCTGCGGTTGTCATTGGAATCTTTATTTATGTTCTGACAATGCAAAAAATAGCGATTTTTGGTGTAATGAAGGCTCAGGGAATTTCCAGTCGCTTTATTAGTGATTCTGTCATTGCTCAAACTTTTATTTTAGCTTTTAGTGGTGTATTAATTGGTTTGTTAGCCACTTTAGGTTCTGCGTTAATTTTACCGGAAGCTGTTCCTTTTCAAACAAATCTCCTCTTCTTTGGAGTGATTACCCTTTTAATGATTGTGGTTGCAATTGTGGGTGCTTTGTTCTCTGTCAGAGCAATTGTCAAAATTGATCCACTAAAAGCGATTGGATAGGAGAAATAATGAAAGCTATTGAATTAAAAAATGTCAAAAAATCTTTTAAGGATGGGGATGAAACAATAGAGGCTTTAAAAGAAACTAATTTCTCTGTTGATAAGGGTGAGTTTGTGGCAATCATTGGGCCTTCAGGTTCTGGAAAAAGTACCTTACTTACTATTGCCGGCGGACTGCAAAGTCCTTCTTCTGGAAAAATTTGGATTAATGGCCGAGCTTTAAATGAAAAAAAGGAGAAAGCACGCGCTAAGGTTCGTTTTGAAGAAATTGGTTTTATTTTACAAGCTTCTAATCTCGTGCCATTCTTAACGGTTAAGAAACAACTTCAATTGGTTGACAAGGTAAATAAGGCAAAAGAAAATAGAGCAGGCTTAGACTTACTCAAGCGTTTAGGGCTTGAAAAATTGGTGGATAAATATCCTGAGGAACTTTCTGGTGGAGAACGCCAACGGGTAGCTATTGTTCGTGCTTTATATAATGACCCTACAATCATTTTGGCTGATGAACCGACCGCAAGTTTGGATACTGAAAAAGCTTATGAAGTGGTTAAAATATTAGCTAAGGAAGCAAAAGAAAAAAATAAGGCAACAATTATGGTCACTCATGATTTACGTTTGGTTGATTATTGTGACAAAGTTTATCTGATGGAAGATGGGCGTTTAAGTGAGAAAGTTGACTAAGTTTGAAGTCTTCGTATTTAGAATATGAAGACTTTTTTCATTATTTTACAACATGTTTGCTATAATAGATTCTAATAAGAAATTATTTTTAATAAATGGTCGGATTCTTATTCTAGAATAGCTAATTTATGGTAGAATGTTCTTATGAATATTGTTCTAAAATTAGAGACTAAAGAACGCCAACAGCTCGCTGAGAAATACAAATCCTATGAGCAAGTTTCCAAAAATCCTTACATCACTTTTTTTGCCAAGGTTGGGAAAACTTCTATCTCGGTTTATACTTCTGGAAAAGTTGTTTTTCAAGGAAACGAGGCTGAAAAATTAGCGAGTGACTTTGGTCATATTGCTCAAGTCGTTCCTCAAAAACAAACAAATCTTATTGGGACTGACGAGGTGGGCAACGGGTCATATTTTGGTGGTTTAATGGTTACTGCTAGTTTTGTCAGTGAAGAAAACTTGAATTTTCTAAAGGAAATTGGAGTCGCTGATTCTAAAAAATTAACTGACGAAAAAATTTGTCAAATTGCTCCAAAATTGATTGATAGAATTCCACATGTTGCTTTAGTGGTTGAACCTGCCAAGTATAATGAGGTGATTGCTTCTGGTTATAATGCTGTCAGCATTAAAGTTGCTCTCCATAATCAAGCCATTTATCTTCTTGAAAAACAATTAGGTCATAAGCCTGAAAATATTGTTATTGATGCTTTCACAACGGAAGCAAATTATAAAAAATATGTTAATAAAGAGCAAAATCATCCGCTGACAAAGGTAACTTTACTGACAAAAGCTGAAGATCAGTTTCTGGCTGTTGCTGTCAGTTCAATTATTTCTCGTTATCTTTTTTTAGAGAATCTAAAAAAATTATCTAAAGAATCAGGTTTCACGTTACCCAGTGGGGCAGGAAATTTATCTGACAAGATTGCAGCACAAATTATCAAAAGTCAGGGAGTTGATGCTCTGAATCAGTTAGCAAAACTTCATTTTGCTAATACACAAAAAGCGATTAAAATCGCTCAATTATAGAAAGTAAATTTATGATGAAATTTTTAAAAGAGTGGGGATTGTTTCTCTTTATAATTATCGCTATTCTTCTCTCACGTGTCTTTCTTTGGTCACTTGTTGTTGTGGATGGTCATTCAATGGATCCAACTTTAGCTGACAAAGAACGTCTGGTTATTGTAAGAAAATCAACTATCAATCGTTTTGATATTGTTGTTGCCAAAGAAGAAACAGCCGATGGTTCAACTAAAGATATCGTGAAACGTGTCATTGGAATGCCCGGAGATACTATAAAATTCGACCATGACCAACTCACAATCAATAACAAAGTTTATCCGGAAAATTATCTCAAAGATTACCAAAAGCAACTTGCTGACGGTCAGTTGGAAAAAACTTACGGTAAGTATCCTTTAACAAATGCACTCAGTGAACAAAACCGCAGTTTGTTTGTTAGTTTAGCTCAAAGCACCAAAGCATTTACCACTGACAGCACTGGTAATCCAACCTTTACAGTAAAAGTTCCTGAGGGACAATACTTCCTGATGGGAGATAATCGGGTAGTTTCTCAAGATAGTCGCGCAGTTGGAACTTTCAAACGTTCAGCAATTGTTGGTGAAGCGAAATTACGAGTGTGGCCACTCAACAAAATTTCTTTCTTTTAAGTAAATAAATATAAAAAGTTACTGACAGAATGTCCTGTCAGTAACTTTTTTATTTGTCATTAAATATATTTCCCAATTGAACATCAATTGAGCGGTTAGCAATGTCAATTCGATCAACTTTCAAGATTGATTTGTAATCATCAATCAATCGCTCACCTTTAAATGGTCCTTCAAGAAAAACGGCAACACCGGCAAGTAAACAATCAAATTCATGAACAAGACTTCTCATTCCATTGATTGTTCCTGCGCCTTTCATGAAGTCGTCAACGATCAAAACATTTTGACCAATTGAAAGACTCCGTTTGGATAAAGTCATATTTTCAACACGAGAGCTTGAGCCTGACATATAATTTACATTAAGCGTTGCTCCTTCGGTCACTTTAGGGTCACGACGAACAATTACGAAAGGAACATCTAGAATCTCAGCAACTGACTGAGCAATTGGAATCCCTTTTGTGGCAATAGTCATGACGACATCAACTTGCTTTTCATGATACTCATGAGCAATAATTTGACCGATTTTACGAAGATTTGATGGAGTGCCTAAAATATCTGACAGATAAATATATCCTCCAGGTAAAATTCGATTTTCTTCACGTAAAAGTTCAGCAATTTCCTGACTCATTTCCAACGAACGTTCGTCAGTAATGTAAGGCGTAAACCGAACTCCTCCAAGGCTACCTGGGAAAGTTTCAACCAGACCTACTCCTTGGTTTTCAAAAACACGTTTGATAAATACTAAATCTTCTGAGATAGATGATTTGGCTACCTCATAATGTTTACTTAATTCATTTAAATTTAGCATTTGATTGGGATGATTAATTAAAAAATTTGTAAAATCAACTAAACGTTCGTTTCTTTTCATTTATTATCTCATCTCCTATTTGATAAGCTTATTATAGCATGGCATTTCCGAACATTCAAGTTTCACATGAAACAATTTTACTGGCAGATTTCAGATTCATAAAATATTTTTCTGTCAGTAACGCTTCATTTTAAAATCAAAATAAAAAAAGCAATATCACTTAGATACTGCTTTTTCACTTTTAGGAGTAAAGTTGTGAAAAAATTTTTTTGGAATAAGTATATTATAGCTTCACTGACTTAATGGTTCATTAAGTCAAGATAAAGTGAAGCTAAACCAAAGAAAATCTTGTCAGTAAAAAGATAACCTGTCAGTACTGACAGGTTATCTCATATTATTAAAATTAAAGCTTAGTCAGCGTTACGGCCGTTTTTAGCAATAATTTCTTCTTGTACTGATTTAGGTACGTCTGAATAGTGGTCAAATACCATCATGAAAGTACCACGTCCTTGTGTAGATGAACGGAGAGTAGTTGCGTAACCGAACATTTCAGCAAGTGGAACGAAAGCATTAACGATTTGTGATTTACCGTGAGCTTCCATTGAGTTAACTTGACCACGACGAGCAGTCACGTGACCCATGATATCTCCAAGGTTTTCTTCAGGAACAGTGATTGTAACTTTCATCATTGGTTCAAGAATTGCTGGTTTCGCAGTTTTAGCAGCTTCTTTCATTGCAAGAGAAGCGGCAACCTTGAAGGCAGTTTCTGATGAATCGACATCATGGTATGAACCATCATAAAGTTTAGCTTTAATGTCAACCATTGGGTATCCAGCAAGGACACCGTTAGCCATAGTTTCTACCAAACCTTTTTCAACGGCTGGGACGAATTCACGAGGAACGACACCACCGACGATAGCATTTTCAAATTCAAATCCAGCGCCTTCTTCGTTAGGTGTGAATTCGATCCATACGTCACCATATTGACCTTTACCACCTGATTGACGTTTGAAGAATCCACGTGCTGAAGTTCCAGCGCGGAATGTTTCACGGTAAGCAACTTGAGGCGCACCAACATTTGCTTCAACTTTGAATTCACGTTTCATACGGTCAACAAGAACGTCCAAGTGAAGTTCACCCATACCAGAGATAACTGTTTCACCAGTTTCTGGGTTTGTTTCAACACGGAAAGTTGGATCTTCTTCAGCCAATTTTTGAAGGGCAACACCCATCTTATCTTGGTCAGCTTTAGTTTTAGGTTCAACCATCAATTGGATAACTGGTTCTGGAACTTCAATTGATTCAAGGATGATTTTAGCTTTTTCATCTGTCAATGAGTCACCAGTTGTCGTATTTTTCAAACCAACAGCAGCAGCGATATCCCCAGCATAAACTGTTTGGATTTCTTTACGAGTGTTAGCGTGCATTTGAAGAATACGTCCGATACGTTCACGTTTACCTTTTGAAGTATTCAAAACGTATGAACCAGCATCAAGTGTACCTGAGTAAACGCGGAAGAATGAAAGACGTCCAACAAATGGGTCAGTCATGATTTTGAAAGCAAGAGCTGCAAATGGTTCTTCATCTGAAGCTGGGCGTTCGTCTTCTTCGTCTGTATCAGGGTTAACACCTTGGATAGCAGGGATATCAAGTGGGCTTGGAAGGTAGTCAATAACTGCATCAAGCATCATTTGAACACCTTTGTTCTTGAAGGCTGAACCAGCAAGCATTGGGTAGAAGTCAACATTGATTGTTGCTTTACGGATAGCAGCTTTAAGTTCTGCTTCTGGAATTTCTTCACCAGCAAAATATTTTTCCATGATATCTTCATCGAAATCAGCAATTGCTTCGATGAGTTTTTCACGCCATTCGTTTGCAAGTTCTGTGTATTCTTCAGCATTGAAATCCAAAGCTGCCAATTCAGCGTTAAATTCGTCTGAACCTACAACAGTTTCTTTAATATCTGTACCAAGGTCGTTAGTATAGATTTCAGATTTCATAGTTACCAAGTCAATGATACCGATGAAGTCATCTTCTGCACCAATTGGAATTTGGATTGGATGAGCATTAGCACCCAAACGATCTCCCAAAGTAGAAAGTGAGTAGTAGAAATCAGCACCGATTTTGTCCATTTTGTTAGCAAAAACGATACGTGGAACACCGTATTCAGTCGCTTGACGCCATACAGTTTCTGTTTGTGGTTCAACACCTGATTGAGCATCAAGAACGGTAACAGCACCATCAAGAACACGGAGTGAACGTTGTACTTCAATTGTGAAGTCCACGTGACCTGGTGTGTCAATGATATTTACGCGGTTACCTTTCCATTCAGCAGTTGTTGCTGCAGATGTGATTGTGATACCACGTTCTTGTTCTTGCTCCATCCAGTCCATTTGTGATGCACCTTCGTGAGTTTCACCGATTTTATGGATTTTACCAGTGTAGTAAAGAACACGTTCAGTTGTTGTTGTTTTACCAGCATCGACGTGGGCCATGATACCGATATTACGTGTATTAGCAAGTGAAAATTCGCGAGCCATTTTGTTCTCCTATTTGATTTTAGTCATGAGAATTTCTCATTAGTTTTATTGTATCAAATTTATGTTAAAAAATTAAAACAAAACCGAGCAGGCGAGGAGCCCAAGCCCGGTAATGTTCGTTTTTACATCAATTCGATGTTACTTTACAATCTTTAAGACTGATCGTAAAATTTATTTGCTAAGCAGAAGCGAGAAAGAAGGTTCCGAAGCGTACTAGAGTACGCGAGGGTTCTTCTAACGAAGCAGCTGCAACGCAAATAGATTTTACCAGCGGAAGTGAGCGAACGCACGGTTAGCTTCAGCCATTTTGTGAGTATCTTCACGTTTTTTGACTGCTGCACCTGTGTTGTTAGCTGCATCCAAGATTTCTTTTGCAAGACGATCTTGCATTGTGTGTTCACCACGGTTACGAGCGATTGTTACCAACCAACGAAGTCCAAGAGTTGTGCGACGTTCTGGACGAACTTCAACTGGGACTTGATAGTTAGAACCACCAACACGACGAGCGCGAACTTCAAGAACTGGCATGATGTTTTCCATAGCAGTTTCGAAGACTTCGAGTGGGTTGTTTCCAGTAGCTTCTTCAATTTGTTTGAAGGCACCGTAAACGATTTGAGCCGCAACACCACGTTTACCATCAAGCATAATGCGGTTGATAAGACGAGTTACGACGATTGAGTTGTACATTGGATCTGCCAAAACTTCACGTTTTGGGGCACGATTTTTACGCATTCTTACTTATCTCCCTTCTTAAGCTTTTGGTTTTTTAGCACCGTATTTAGAACGGCTTTGTTTACGGTCAGCGACACCTGCTGTATCAAGTGCACCACGAACGATATGGTAACGTACCCCTGGAAGGTCTTTTACACGTCCACCACGAAGAAGTACAACACTGTGTTCTTGGAGGTTGTGTCCGATACCTGGGATGTACGCTGTTACTTCCATAAGGTTTGAAAGACGTACACGCGCGAATTTACGAAGCGCTGAGTTAGGTTTTTTAGGAGTCATAGTACCAACACGAGTTGCTACTCCACGTTTTTGTGGGCTTGCAAGTTTAGTTTGTACTTTTTTACGGCTGTTGTAGCCAACGTTCATTGCTGGTGATTTAGATTTAGTCACTTGAGCACGACGTGGTTTGCGTACCAATTGGTTAATTGTAGGCATTTTACTGTCTGCTTTTTGTATTTTTCCACATTTTTATGCGAAGCGATGAGAAATACAAAAGCATTCCTTTCTTTTTATTGGATGGCGAATCGCCAATTTTTTAGTCAGTATATGGTCGCTTAAGCCAAGTTCTGAC
>OAWA01001580.1_pt1 | contig 10109 bp, 9 predicted proteins | sample 1516971 | NCBI WGS metagenome assembly OAWA01 (sample SAMEA2580097, study PRJEB22360) | human gut metagenome | biome: human gut; feature: human-associated habitat; material: faeces | place: Denmark | collected 2008/2010
TTTGAATTCCACTTTGGCTTTTCCTGAACGGTAGGCTTCATACTGTGCCGGATGCATCGCATATTCGAAGAGTTCTTCGTCATCTTCACCCGTTTCCCATTGTTTTTCGTTCATCAGCTTGCGATACTTGTCGAGCGCGTCAGGATAGTTGTCCTGTGGGTTGCCTTCGAAGAATTTGCGTCCTTCGGCTTTCGCCTTCTCGATGATTTCCGGAGCCAACGGACCCGGCAGGCGTCCTGCCTTGCCTAAAATCATGTCCCAGATATCGTCGGCGATCATGCTCCAGCGGGCCTTCCCTTTCTCCATCTGCATCACATTCATGAGCGCCAGGTTCTTCACATACTGGCTGAACGGAGTCACTAATGGAGGGTAGCCGACACGCGGCCATACATAGGCAACTTCATCGAACAGCTTGATTAACAGCTGGTCTTGGCTCATGAGCGGCTTGTTGTTTTTGATATTGTTCTTGTTGATTGTCTCCAGGTTCTTTTCGAGGTCTGACATCAGGCTTCCCATCATGCCTCCTGGCAGGCCCGGACCGATCAGCAACGAGTTCATCAGGCGATTCTTCGGACTGATATACAAGCCGAGGAAGTCATCCATGAATTCCTGGATCAGGCTGCGGACTTTCATATAAGCCTCCATGTTGATCTCCGGCACTTTGTAGCCGGCGTCTTTCAACATCGCCTGCACGGTCAGCAGGTCCGCATGGCCTGTACCCCATGAAAGCGGTTCCATGCCAACGTCGATGTAATCGCAACCGGCGTTACATACTTCTAAGATCGAAGCCACGTTGAATCCGGGACCGGCATGGCTGTGATACTGAACCGGAATTTCCGGATGTTTTGCCTTGATGTTTGCTACGATCTGCCCCAAAGAATGCGGACGGCCGATGCCGGCCATATCCTTTATACAGATTTCATCCGCTCCGAGTTCGATCAGTTCCATCGCCATCTTGGTGTAATATTCGACCGTATGGATGGGAGAGTGGGTGATGCACAACGAGCATTGCGAGATCATCCCTGCTGCTTTCGCATATCGGATGGAAGGAGCAATGTTGCGTACATCGTTCAATCCGCAGAATGTGCGGGCGATATCTGTCCCCTGTGCTTTTTTTACCTGGTAGAACAACTGGCGAACGTCGTCAGGTACGGGACTCATACGCAGGCCGTTCAGTGCCCGGTCCAGCATGTGGGTTTGTATGCCGGCCTCATGGAACGGCTTCGTCCATTCGCGTACGGCTCTGTTTGGGTTTTCACCGAATAATAAGTTTACTTGTTCGAATCCTCCGCCATTGGTCTCTACGCGGGCGAAGCAGCCCATCTCGATAATGGCTGGTGCTACCCGTGTTAGCTGGTCTACGGTGGGAACATATTTCCCGGCAGATTGCCACATGTCACGGAAGACCAAACTAAATTTGATTTCTCTTTTCATGATATTTTATGTATAAATGCTATTATAATTTCTCGATCTTAACGACTTTGCCTTTTCCACCGGTCATAACACTTACAGCCGATACGATTGCGGCAGTAGTCTGGTTCGTGATGCCGGCAGCCGGGGTGGGTGGAGGCGGCTGTCCTTGTATTTTTAACTGTTTTTTGACAATAATCTCTTCGGGCGCATATTTGTTTACCAGTACGATCAGGCCCTTCCCAAGATTGATAACGATCAGTAGGATAGCAAAAACAGTTGTCATTCCTACAATCATTAGCAAAAGTCCAGTTTCTATGTTTTCCATACTCATTAATTGACGGGAAAGCGTGCGGTTGGTGTGGCTGGCACAATCCTTCCCAAGTTAAAAATCCTGCTACAAAATTAGAAAAATGTCTGAAACTCACTTATGGATTCTTCATAAAAAATATGAAAAGGGTTCGGACTTTTCGTATCTTTGCCTCCCTGAAAACAATTTGTAATTAAATCATGGGAAACTTCTTTAAATCACTATTCTCTTCTTCTAAGGCTGCAACACCTGAAGAGGAAAAAAGCAAGAACGATCAGAAAAATTTCGATATTCTGAAATACGACGGTGTCCGCGCCCAGAAAATAGGACAGGTAGCGTATGCCATCAAATGTTTTACTGAAGCGTTGAAGTTGCAGGAGGATTTCGAGACGATGACTTATCTGGTCGCTGCCTATACGACGGCGAATAAGGCGGAAGAAGCTCTTGAGGTGCTGAACCGCATGGTGGAACTTGAACCGGATCATATCAATACGCTTCTGACACGTGTGAACGTGCTTTTCATGCTGGACAAGGATGCGGACGTGATTGTCGATTGCCGGCATATTCTCGAACTGGAAGAGACGAACCATTTGGCCTGGTTCCTGATGGGGAAGGCGAAGCGGACGACTTCCGACCCCTTAGGGGCTATTGCCGACCTGACGAAAGCGATCGCCTTGAAAGAAGATTTCACGGATGCCTATCTGATGCGTGCCCGGATATTGTTGTCGATGCAGCAGGCAACCGAAGCGCTTCCCGATGTGGAAAAGGCCATCACGCTGGCTCCGGAAGAAGAAACATCCTACTTGCTACGCGGCCGTATCCATGAAGCGATGGGCAATATTGACGCTGCTGCGGCCGATTACCAGAATGTGTTGGAGTTGAATTCGTTCAATGACGAGGCGACGTTGCTCGTCGGCCAGCTCCTGATCACGCAGGAACGTCTGGATGAAGCCATTACTTTCTTCAACGAAGCGATTGATCTGAAACCCGATTTCGGCAAAGCATACGCCGAACGGGGCCGTGCCAAGAACCTGAAAGGAGACAAGGATGGCGCCTTCGAAGATCTGAAAAAGTCCATCGAACTGAATCCCGAAGGCGACGAAGCCCGGAAGCTGGAAGGGCAGCATACGAATTTCAACGATATGTACAAGGGCGGGATCTTCTGAGAAGGATGATTCAGATTTTACAATAACCCCCTGTTTTTTCTATTTCAACCCGGAAACCGAACCTTTTCGGGTTGTCTTTTTGTAAGCGGGCCGGAACATTTTGTGACGTGCAGACAGCACGTTTGCGCGGTTCGTCTCCGGTACATGTGTTTTTGTCAATCCGAATCTTGTTTTCCTTGACAATCCGGAAAACCTTAACTTCCGGAGAGTCGAATATCCGGATCCTGCTTGGGGATGGTGCAGGAATATGGAACGTATAAAGAGCCCGGTTTCAGGGAGGCCGGCAGCCCTTCCGTGACGACCGTCTTCATCGCGCTGGCGACCGTCTTCGTTGCCATGACGACCGTCTTCATGCAGGGTGAACTGCGCACTTCAGAGCCATGAAGACGGTCGTCATGGGAATTTTCTGCGCATCTCGCGGAAAATACCTCCGGAAATGTTTGTTGCCGCTGCTGGAGAAACCTTTTGGAAAGGTGGTTTTGACAGCTTTTTTCTTGTTTCTATGGGCATTTTTTACAATATTCCCAGGTTTCCCCGATATTTTTACCGGTTCAGCGTCAGGTCGGTTTCTCTAAAAATAAAACTTATTGTCATCCCTGGCTTATTGTACGGTTTTTCAAAATACCCGTTAGTCTGAATCGAAACTGTAGCGCATGAAATTAGGATTTCTACCCCATATTTTTTAAGAAACTCGTGTTTTTGCAAGATGTTGAACAACAGAAAAATACAAATATATGCCTTTTGAAGGGGGTATTGTGCGTTTTAACGTCTTTCGAAGTCTGGTGTTCTGTGTTTCTTAGATCTCTTCAGGATTACTTATTATAAGCTGATAGCCGGTTCCCCGACAAGATTTGATTTGGATAAATGGCATGGGGGCCAAGCTTTCCCGCAAGCGTACAATAGTAGCAGAGACCGCATCGCGTTCCGCTTTACCGATCTTTCCCTTTTTTAAGGCATTTCCGAGGATTTGTGAATAGATAATTTGAGGTGCTATCACTGATTGTTGAGAATTAATCAGATGAGTAAATAGCTTCAGGCCTTGCCCGCTTAAAGTCACATGTAGGTTTTTGTATTTCAAGATGCCGCTTTTCTTGTCGAACTGTAATCCGAAAGGTAAGGTCCCTTCTTTGGAAAAAGAACGGACAAAAGCGACAACCGGCTTTTCTACAATTTTTGTTTCTACAACTTTCTTTTCAAGCAATACCGCGTTTAGTTTTTTTATTCCCCATTTATAACTGCCGTATAAAATTCCGACAAATAAACCATAAAAGAGTAAAAAGAGAAGGATGGAATCTGCCCGTTTTAAAATAAAGGAAAGCGGAATTTGCACAAATGCTTGTAATGCTATATTGTCTTCTATATTTTTATTCTTCCGATATATAACTGGCTTCAAAGCGGTAGCTTTTTTCATAAAAAGGCTATCGGTGTAACTTATCGTTGTTTTTTCTTTACGCTTACAACGCACCGCTGTTTGTGTTTCCATACCTAAATCTGCAAGTCTGGCGCGAAAAAGGCTATCCAGGAAAATCCGGTTCGGATCATTCAGAGACAGATAGTCCTGGTCACACCATCTTTCTTTTTCTTCATAGGAAATAGAGTCCGATAATAATAATGTCCCTCTATTGGTTTTTATCGGTATGGAACCCAATCGGGTGTTTATTTCTTTACTGATAGCATCTTGAAAAGTAGCAGAGGCTTCAGTGAAAATCTTTTTACGGCATGAAAGGAATCCATGCCAGACCATTATCAAACAAAACAAAGTCATACACATATATAATAATATGCATAGTCTTTTAAAAAAAGGATTTTGTCTGTATGTCTATTCTCTTCTTGCATGTTGCAAAAATATAAAAAATGGACATCTATATAGGCTTTTCTCTTCAGATATATGTAATTCAAGTCCGAAGAAAACCTACAGAAAACCTACAAGAAATCAGGAAATGGCATTCTATTTATCTGTTTAATAGCGAATTGTGAAATATGTGGCACAAACCTATTGACATCCGAATTATATATCCCTACATTTACCTCAAAAACAAAAGTTATGAAAAAAAGAGTTTCAGCAGTAGTAATTGTTTTGGTTTGTTTGGGTGGAGTTGCTTGTATCAAGACATTGTCGACATCATCTGTCGGCTTGCCTCAATTGGCATTTGATAATATTGAGGCTTTGGCGTCCGGTGAGAGTAGTGCTTATAGGTGTTACGGGATAGGCGATGTCGACTGTCATGGTGATAAAGTTGATAAGATGTATAGTGGCTATAGTTTAAAATGACATGAGAATCTTCCTATACATATTATTAATAGGAATAAGTACATTAATCTCCTGCAGTGGTTCACCCGATCCTCTTTACCCTCGGTATACAACTTTTCCTGATGAGAAAATGGTAGCCACGCAGGAGATTTCTATTGATTCTGCCTTTTTCCGTTATCCCTACCGGGTAGCGGTAAAAGACAGTATCGCTATCATCATGGATTTACATAATGACAGCCATTACTTTTACGCTTTTACTTATCCGGAGTGGAAGCCGATCGCACCGTTCGGAAAGCGTGGAGAGGCCCCCGGAGAAATGCTTTCGGCAGAGATGTTCCAGTTTTCTGCATTGGATTCAGTCTGGACATTGGATGCTAACCGGATGCTGATCACGCGCTGGTCTGTCTCTCCGACGGACAAGACCGTTTTGCGCAAAGAGGAAATAAGATTAGATAAAACATTAGTTCGCTCTTTAGATTTTTATCGTACAGATTCAGCCTTTCTGATCACAGACTACTTAGGTGATTTTCGTTATCACAAAGTCAGTCATAGTGGTAAACCGATCAAAAACATAGGTAAAATTCCCACCGAAATCAGCTATGAGCAATATATTCATCCCGCCTTAGCACAAGCTTGGCGTAGCTTTACCGATTACAACCCGAAAAACGGGATATACGCGATGGCGACCCAATTGGGAGAAGCCCTTGAAATATACAATCTAAAAACTCAAACTCATAACGTTATATACGGTCCTGCCGGAGAACCTCAATTCATTGCAAAAGGAGGCGAAGGATTCCCGACCGGCATCAAAGGGTTTGTGGACATACAAGTCACAGACGATTATATTTATACCGTTTTCGATGGGATGTCCTGGAAAGAGCGGGACAAATTTTACGAACGCGGCATGTCTGCTCCCAAAGGAGGCCATTTCCTTTACGTGTTCGATTTGGCAGGAAACCCGGTTCGAAAATATACGCTCGACAAAAATATCTTGGGCATCCATATCAATGAAAAAACAAACATCGGAATTGCGACCTGCGCGGAAAGCGATAATCCGATCGTGACATTCAAATTATAACAAGAAAATGAAACAACTGCTCTACATATTATTCCTATTATTTTTGTTAGCCGCTTGCCGGGAAAACAAGAAAGAGCAATTCGCCCGCCTGGTTCAGGAATGGCAAGGGAAAGAGATCGTGTTTCCGCAGGATATGGTTTTCACCCGTTTTGTCACTGAGCAGGTGGAATACCGGATACCCGATGCAGAATATAAAGTGCTGATTTATGTCGATTCAACAGGTTGCACCAGTTGCAAATTGCAACTGCCGAAATGGAAAGAATTGATCGCCCATGTCGATTCGACAACAAACAGCAACATCCCGTTCATCTTCGTCTTCCAGTCGAAAGACGACAAAGAGTTGCGATACATCCTGAAACGCGACAACTTCGACCGTCCGGTCTGCATCGATCGGGACAGCCGATTGGACAAGTTGAACAAATTTCCACAAGATATCACTTTCCAAACATTCCTGCTTGATCAGGACAACAAGGTGAAAGTGATCGGCAATCCGGCGCATAACTTGGCTGTCAGGGATTTGTATCTAAAACAGATTGCTGGTGTGCAACACAAAGAGATATTGGCAAAAACCACCCTCGAACCGGAAAAGAGCGAATACGATTTAGGGACAGTCAAAGAAGGAACAACCAAGAAGCAGACGATCGCAGTCCGGAATACCGGAATAACTGTCTTTAAGTTGACAGGTTTCACCACCTCTTGCGACTGCACCGAAGCGACTTGCAATTGGAAAGAGTTGCAACCGGGAGAGAGCGGAACGATCACGGTCAGCTATGAAGCGGAACAGCCGGGAGATTTTTACCGAACAGTAGACATTTATGGAAACATCCCGAACAACTCACTGATGTTGAGTTTTATCGGAACAGTAAAATAATTAACGGGAAAAAGAAAGGAGTTCCTGCCTACAGGCTTGCAAACCGAGCAGAAACTCCCGGACTTTCCCTCATTCAATAACTAATAAAGAAGGAGGTAACGGCAAAAGTAGTAAATTTGGAGTAAACAACAAAAGGGTAGGAAATCACCCGTTCCGGGAAATGATACTGGGCGAAAGAGCCACAATTAATAATAAAATGATAAATCCCTAAAAATAATAATAAAATGGGAACGAAAATTTTGGGCGTTATCGCTTTTGTTGCGATCGCTGCAGCAGCAGGCTGGAACTACCAGCAAAATACAAATGAGGTTCAACTTTCTGACTTGGCATTGGAAAATGCCGAGGCTCTTGCCAGAGGTGAGAGCGGTACAGATTATTGTGATGACTTTACGACAATGAGATGTATGACTAGCGGAACTGTTTGGATGGATATGTATCATATCTGGTAATCAAATAATAAAGAGTGTGCCAGAATAAAATAAACTATAGGCGAAAGTATAGAATATGTGAATTTTGACACACTCTTTTGCTAAAAAAATTACATTATGAAAAATGTTATTATTTCATCAATATATATATTGTTGACATTTTTAAGTTTATCATGCAGTAAAAATAATTTACAAATTATATCTCTAATAGAAGAAACACCAATCAATGCAATAGACTATCCAAATGAATCTATAATGAGTTTCCCTTGGTCTATAGATGTTGTTAATGATAAGATTTTAACGTTTTTTACCCGTGGTGAATACTTTATTAAGGTCTATGATGCTAATAATGGTATGGAACTTCATCATACAGGACATTTCGGAGGTGGTCCTAAAGAATTTACTCAGCCAGAATATTGGGGTAGAAATGAGTATAATGATATATTTATTTATGATTTAGGCTTAAAAAGTCTTAGAAAATATTCTTGGAATGAAATTTCTAATACATCAGATTTACCTGAAGTGAATAATATCCCGTTAAAAAATAAAGATATTTTAGTGCTTTCTGGTAAATATATGAATGATAACTGTTTTATAGCTTCATCAATGGCCGGATTAACGCAGCCTATCATAGAACTTGATAAAGATTTAGAAATAAAAGCAAACATAGGAAATGTTCCAGATGAACATCATCGTAGTACAGATTTGTCATCATATAGTGGATCTACAAGCGTATATGATAATAAATTTGTATTTGTAATGGCATCATTAGGATATATAGCTTGTTATGAAAAATTAGTAGATGGAGCAATCCAATTATTGTGGGATTTCTATTTGGAAGAACCTAAATATGTGAAAAAACAATTAGATAGAAAAAATTTAAAGCTTGGTTTTTCAGATGTAAAGATGACAAAAAACTATATTTTTTGCAGTTATTTTGGGCAAAAATATGTACGAGAAAATAGAAGAAATATAAAAGTGCATAATATTTTAGTATTTGATCATAATGGACATTTTTTAGCAAACTTGCACACAGACAGAAGTGCAAGTAGATTGTCTGTATCAGATGATGAAAAAACTATATATGCAGTAACTGAAGAGCCAGAAATAGCTATTGTACGGTTTGATATTAGTAACATACTGAAATAACAAGTTTATGAAAACATGGATTCTTCTCTTTTGCCTGTTTCTTGGGTCTTGTAGCAACCGACAAACGCAATCTTCCGATCATGAGAATTTTTATCGGATAGATTTTCGTCCTTTGGTCAAAAATGAAGCACAAGAAATAGGTTTAAATGAATGGGCGACAAATCCTCGATACGTGCAACTGGAAACCAACGACTTCATTCGGGTCAAATCCATCCAAAGGATCATACTGGACGATGAAAAACTGTTAGTGGTTCATTCGGACAGATTATCTCTATTTGATAAAGATGGAAAATATATGTATGAAATCGGTAAAAAAGGAGATGGAGAAGGAGAATATAAAAGGATGAATGGCGTTATTTTACGGAATGACACACTGTTTGTTGTGGATGGAAATTATGATTTTACACGATACAATTGGCAAGGAGAATATTTAGGTAAATTATTTTGCCCACGAATACGGCACACCCTGAATTTTTTCCTTATTCCCAATACGGGCATGTTTTTAGGGCATGTAGACAATCACACAGGAAAAAAAGAAGTCAGGTTTGTTTTTTTTCGAGATACGACAGCAATTAAGATTGTTCCGAATCTGGATAAATATGAGCCTGCTTCGTCAGAAGTCGTATATAGTGCACCACCCGAAATGAAAGCGTTTGACGGGCTTGTCCCCGCTTTCAAAGAAGTTTTCAACGACACGATCTATCAGGTTGATGAACACTTGAATTTAGTTCCTTATGCTGTAGTCGAGTTAGGAAAATACAAGGCTACCAAAGAAGCCATGTTTGCTTGCACGGCTGAACAGCTGATGAAAAAATGGGACTTCTTCAACGGCAAAATTGCGCTTGCTGCAACCGGAGAGAAAGACGGTATCATTTATCTGGCACACCATGATGTAACTGATCCGTACACTTACAGCTATGACAAAAATGCCAAACAAGCATTTTATCAAAAGGTCATCTATCCGGACAATTCTTACCGATTCAAGGAAGGAAGTACTTTTGTGCCTCATTTCATATCGACAGACGGAAAATATCTGATCGATTACGAGATACCGGAAAATGGAAATTCCCCTGTGATTGTCCTTGTCGAACGTTAATAAACAATTTATACCGTCCATGAAAACATGTTTCTTATTCATGATATTAAGTATTCTGACCTCTTGTGCTATACAAAAGATAAAAGGTGTCAGCTTGGAACAAGCCTTGTCTATGGCCGGAGAAAATCGGGCGGAATTGGAAAAGGTGCTCGAATATTACAAAAATGACAGTATAAAGTTAGAAGCAGCCCGATACTTAATCCGGAATATGCCGTTCCATTTTTCACGGATGGAATATTTCGTATCGCCCGAAGGCGAACGATATGTACCCGACATCCGGAATTTCACGGACAACCAAGCCGTAAAAAGGCATTGCGACTCTTTACAAGAAAAGGGATATACGATCAGGA
>OAWA01001583.1_pt1 | contig 10106 bp, 10 predicted proteins | sample 1516971 | NCBI WGS metagenome assembly OAWA01 (sample SAMEA2580097, study PRJEB22360) | human gut metagenome | biome: human gut; feature: human-associated habitat; material: faeces | place: Denmark | collected 2008/2010
CTATATGTTTTATGTATAGATATTCTCTATTTTTTGTGCCATTTACACAATGACAACAAAAAAGAAACAGCACAATCACCATACTGTTTCTTTTTTTTCTATCCATTTCACTCTTTTTTTATATATTTTCCCTTATAGCTTAGCAGGTGTCATAATTTCATCCCTGGTACCTTTCAGCATCTCAATAAACGCCTTCTCGCTTCGGTTCTTTCTGTGTTCCATCTGGTACACCAAAAGGTCCTTCATCTTCCTGGGCCTGCCTGCGCTGCTTCTCTGGACCAGGCCATACCGCTCCAATGTCTGCTTTGGCATGGGGGATACCCACATATATGTATGGGGCACCATGGCCAGAAGGTCGAACTGGCTTCCCCGCTCGCACACGTAAATCCGGTCGGCCTGGCTCCCCCGGCCACTGTCCGGCGGCAGCTCCAGATATTCACCGCTGGGGAGCTGGGTATCCCCGTGGACTATTTCAATATAACCATCCAGGTCCTTCTCCGCAATGACCGGATACAATGCCAGGGGACTGTCCGCTGACAGGAGAATCTGGTAATCGAACTCCATAACCGTTTCGTGCTGAAGCCCTTTTAACTGCAGGAACATAAGGAAATAATCCTCGTATGTCATCTCATACCGTATAATCCCCAACCCATATTTGGACGACAATATATTATTAATGGCCGTAGTGGAATTACACTCCACAAAGGATATGGACAGCTGGCTCTCATGGGGGATTGAATTTACATATTTTGTAAATGCATATGTAATATAACTGGCTCTTGGTACCGATATCCTCAGCTTTTCCTGCTTTACCGCCGTATCCTCAAACTCGCCCTTCAAGGAGGCCACATCTTTCATGATATTCTTAGCTTTTTGAATGAATGCCTGCCCCTCGCTGGTGGTAACCACTCCTTTTGAGGTCCGTTCAAAGATGACAATCCCGAATTCTTTTTCCAAGGTTCTGATTACCTTACTCAAATTGGGCTGGGCCACAAACAACTCCTTGGCCGCCTTTGAGATGGAACCATGCCGTTCCACTGCAATCACAAATTCTAAGTCTGTCAGATTCATAACTCCCTCCAATGCTTTTTACAAGCATAACACATTCCGCACCTTTTTTCCACCTGCAGCCACCTAATCCGGTTTAAATGTGACAGAATCCTTCTAGCCCTGAATGTCTCCCATTGCCATATTGCGATGCAGCAGCTTATGTTCCCTTCCCTTCAGGAGATTCTCATACAAAGAAAGCACAAGGGGATTCTCATTGGATTTCTTTATCTGTGTATTGATATCAGTGTCATACAGCCCCTTTGCCCTCGCCGCCTTGGTCCTTGGACCGGCCGGAACCGGCTGACCGCCGCCCATGATGCATCCCCTTCTGCAAGCCATGACCTCCACAAAATCATACTCCGCTTCTTTGTTCCCGATACGCTTCATCAGCATGTCTGCATTTGCAAGACCACTTACAATGGCTGCCCGTATTTTCCTTCCGTTGTAATCATAAGTAATCTCTTTCAATCCCTCTTCCCCTCTTACACCACTGTACCGAATCTGGTCCATCTCTGTCCTGTCATGCCCTTCACATAACCGGCGCAAAACGGCTTCCATTACTCCGCCTGTGTTTCCGAAAATGACACCTGCCCCGGATCCAATCCCGAAGGGCATGTCCGAAGATTCAATGTCTATGTTTTCAAATCTGATGCCCGACTTTCTAATCATCGTAACCAGTTCTGTAGTGGTCAGTACATAGTCCACGTCTGCCTTTCCGTTTGTCTTGGATTCCTCCTGCAGTATTTCTGCCTTTTTTGCTGTACACGGCATAATGGATACTGACAGTAGTTTCTTTCCACCACTTTTCTGGGGATTCCTGTAATACTCCTGTATGACCGCACCGAACATCTGCTGGGGTGACCTGCAAGTGGACAGATTTTGTTTGAACTCAGGATACCGGTTTTCACAAAAGCTTACCCATGCCGGACAACAGGAAGTAAAGAGTGGAAGGTTTTTTCCCGAAACCAACCGTTCCAGAAATTCTTTGGATTCCTCAATTACTGTCAGATCCGCACCATAGGCCGTATCAAACACCTCATCAAATCCCATCCGGTGGAGCACATTTACAATCTTCCCCATCACGTTCTCTCCCCGCGCCATACCAAAAAAGTCTCCTACTGCCACCCTTACCGCTGGAGCCACCTGAGCCACCACCTTTGTATTTGGGTCAGCCAATGCCTCCCATATGACTTCAATATTAGTATTGATGCTGATTGCGCCTGTGGGACAGACTGCCCTGCATTGTCCACAATTCACACAATCCGTCTCTGCAATGTTTTTGTTAAAGGCAGGTGTCACCAGGGCTTCCGTTCCCCGATAGGCAAAATCGATTGCATTGACGGACTGTACATTGTCGCACATGCGAACGCAGTCGCCGCAGAGTATGCATTTATTTGGGTCTCTCACAATAGCCGGAGAACTCATATCGATGGGATACTGCGTTTTTGTATTTTCATAACCTACATGAGTCACTCCCATACGGTGGGCCAATTCCTGCAAATGGCATTCCCCGCTCTTGATACAGGTGGTGCAATCCCTGCAATGAGCTGCAAGTAATAGCTCCAGTATCATCTTCCGGTATTTCATGAGACGCGGCGTATTGGTATAAATGACCATTCCATCCCTTGGAGGTTCGGAACATGATGCAAATGTCTTCCCTCGTTCATTCTCCACCGTACACAGCCTGCAGGCTCCATAAATGGATAACTCCGAATGATAACACAGCGTTGGAATATCAATATCTGCCTTTCGAATCACAGATAAAACATTGGGTTCATCCGTAAATTCAACCCGTATTCTGTCTATTGTCATAAATCCCATAATTTTTTCTGCCCCCCCCCCCTATGCTCTATGATTGGATATGAACTGCACCAAATGGGCATGCCTCCGCACAGGCCCCGCACTTAATGCACTGCTGCTGCCGGATTGTAAATACATGCTTTAACTCTCCTGCAATCGCCCCTGCCGGACATCCCTTTGCGCATTTAGAACATCCCCTGCATGTTTCCTCATCAATGATATACGTCTTCATGCTCTGACAGACTCCTGCCCTGCACTTTTTCTCATTAATATGTTCCAAATACTCTTTCCGGAATGCTTTTATGGTACTGATAACAGGAAGAGGAGCACTCTTTCCAAGTCCACACAACGCAGTGTTGGATATCATATCCGCCAGTTGTTCCAACCGTTCAATATCATCTGGCTCCCCTTTCCCTTCCACAATTCGTTCAAGTATCTCCAGCATCCGCTTTGTTCCTTCCCGGCACGGTACACATTTGCCGCAGCTTTCCCTTTGGGTAAAATTCATGAAAAATCTTGCCACTTCCACCATACAAGTATGCTTATCCATGACCACCAAACCACCGGATCCTATAATTACATTGAATTTCTGGACAGAATCAAAATCCAGGGGTTCATCTAAATGTTCTTCCGTAAGACACCCACCTGACGGTCCGCCAATCTGTACTGCCTTGAATTCACTTCCCTCTTTCAGCCCTCCGCAGATATCATAAATGATTGTCCGCAGGGTCGTCCCCATAGGGACCTCCACCAGGCCCGTGTTCTCAATACATCCAGTGACAGAAAAAGTCTTTGTTCCGGTGCTGTTTTCTGTGCCTATAGTGCGAAACCATTTCCCTCCGTTGACAATAATACCCGGCAGATTAGCGTACGTCTCCACGTTATTGAGCACGGTAGGCTTTCCCCACAGACCCTGGTCCACAGTCCTGGGCGGCTTAACCCTGGGCATACCTCTGTGCCCCTCAATAGATGCGGTCAGGGCGCTGCCTTCCCCGCATACAAACGCGCCTGCCCCTCTGTTGATGTGCAGATGGAATGAAAAACCAGTGCCTAAAATGGAATCTCCAAGCAGTCCTCTTTCCTCCATCTGCCCTATGGCCTGCCTCAATCTTGCCACGGACAATGGGTACTCAGCACGTACATAGATGAAGCCTTCCGATGCACCAACTGCATATCCTGCCAGCATCATGCCTTCGATAAGGCGACAGGGGTCTCCCTCCATAACGCTTCCGTCCATGAAGGCTCCCGGATCCCCTTCATCGCCATTGCACACAATATACTTAAGGGGCTCCTCTTTGTGGGCAGCCACTTGTCTCCATTTCCGGCCTGCTGGAAATCCGCCGCCGCCGCGTCCCCGAAGCCCTGAAAACTCTACTTCTGCAATCACAGCTTCCGGCGTCATGGCAAACAATGCTTTTTTCAACGCGCTAAATCCGCCTGCAGCCATATACTCCTCCACGGATTCTGCATCAATATTTCCGCATTGTTCCAGCACGATTCTGGTCTGACGGGCAAAATATGGGATTTCATCCACTGCTCCGTAAGAAATCCCCTCTTTTTTGTAGAACAGGCGCTCTACAGGTATTCCCTGTTTTACCGTTTTCTCAACAATTTCCTCACAGTCCTCAGGCTGCACTTTAACATACTGACAGTGCTGCGGCTCTATCCTCACAAGGGGACCTAATTCACAGAAACCCTGGCACCCGCTTTTCACGATACCGATATGAGGAACGTCCTTTTCCAGCTCCACGCGTATGCCCTCGTCCTCTTTGCACAGTTCCCGCAGTTGACTATACACATCCAGAGAACCAGTGGCAACACAGCCGGTTCCTGCGCACACCAGAATCCTGCAAGTATACCCATCCTTTCTGTCCCTGCACTGTCTCTGCAGCATTTCTAATTGTGTTCTGTCCTCAACCCGCATCTGGCTCCCCCCGTTTGATTTCTTCCAGCAGCTTCTTCATTTTCTCAGGTGACATTTTAGGATAAACCTTCTCATTTACGGTGATCGCTGGAGCCAGACCGCAGGCTCCCAGACAAGAAACGGTCTCCACCGTAAAAAGTGCATCCTCCGTGGTATGCTTTTTCGCATTTAGTTTTAACGTCTTATATAGATAATCCAAGATAGGCATTGACTTTCTTACATGACAGGCTGTGCCATCACATATTTTGATAATGTATTTCCCTTTCTCCTCAAATGAAAAATTTTCATAAAAACTGGCTACACTGTAAGCTTTTGCCTCTGTTATGCCAATCTCTTTCGCCACATATGTCAGCAGTTCCGGGGGCAGATACCGGTATTCCTCCTGAATGTCCTGAATGATTGGTATCAGCGACCGCTCCTCCCGCGTATGCATCTCAATGATTTCATCCGCCTTTTTGTAAAATGATTCCCCTAACATGTACTACCTCCTTTTGTGAATATTGCTATTTTTTTATGTTTGTCCATGATATCTTTTGTTATATTTTAACATTATATCTTTTTTTATTCACATCTAAAACCCATATAACGGTATATGTTTTTCTATATGCAGGAGAAATCATAAATGGCACCTAAACTACCTAAGCATAATAAACAACTTTGATAGAATAAATGCCACATCCAAGTCTATTCCAGCACCGTGGGAAGGACCAGTTAAATATTGTAACAGGACCTGTCAGCATACCTTTAACCGGTTTTTCTGTCAGACTCTGAGTATATACAGTGTATTCTACTGTCATGGGCCGGCTTCTGGATACATCTCCCAGACAATAGAAGGCTTTATAAATCATGTCCCCTAGGACTGTACCCATGCTTTTCCGCGAACAGGAATTCATCCAGACACTCACCAAAATATTCCACCATGTCATTGCGCTCATATTTCCCATGTACCAGTATATCCAGGCCGATTTCTTCCTGAAGCCGGACACATTCTTCAATCTTTTTCCGTATAAATTTTTATATAATCACTGAAAGCGCCTGCTCAGATATAAAATCCCAGCGGCGCTCCCCATGTTCTCAACAGGGATGCGGGCAGCATCCCCAAATCGCAGTTATATTGCAAAATAGAAAAATAACAGCATTACAGGAAATCTTTGCATCTAACCAGCAGATCAATCTTTTTCCATTGAGTATCCTCATCAATACAATTGCCCTCCTCAACAGAAGCAAATCCGCACTGTGGTGACAAGGCGATATTGGCGCCCACAACTTCTTTCGCCTTCATGTATCTTCGTTTAATCTCATCGTAGCTTTCCAATACGGGGTTTTTGGTTGAAATAAGTCCTGCAACAAAGGTTGCTCCAGTCCCTTTTAATATGGACCAGGGTTCAAAGGAACCCGAACGTTCATCGTCATATTCCACAAAGAATCCGTCATAAGGAATCTGGCTGATAATCGGTGCCACGGAATCATAAAAACCGGAAAAAAGTGGATTCCCTTTAAAATTACCCTTACAGAAATGTGTTGCAATCACCATATCCGCCGGCCTGTCTTCCAAAGCCCTGGTGGAAACACGCTTGAACCACTCCAGCACTTCTGATTTTTTATATCCAAGGGATTCAACCTTCTTCAAAAATTTTTCATCAATCATGTAGGTCCAGGAAGTATCGTCAATCTGAAGGTACCTGCATCCATGTTCATACAAATCTTTTATGGCATCCTGATATGCAAGAGCGATGTCTTCAATCAATGCATTTATATTGCTGCCGTAATATGGTACCTCTTTAATCCCCATCTGAAGATAATTATCTACCAGCATCATATTGGGACCGGAAATACATTTTTTTGCTGTCACACCCGGATATTTTTCAGCCTCGCAGAGAAGAAAATCAAACGCCTCAATCTCCGGATGCACACGTTCCTGACTATAAGAAATTTTTCCGGTAATATATCCAAGTTCTATATGATTCACCACACCGTTGCGTTCCTTGTCCAAATGCTTTGTGGTAAAACCGTCAAATTCCTTAAGCCAGTCCAGATGCCACCACCTTCGTCTGAATTCACCATCTGTCACAAATTCAAGGCCATGGGAAACCTCCGTCGAAACCAGTTCTCTAATAGCCTCATCTTCAATTTTTCTCAACTCTTCCAAGGACAGATTGCCGTCTGCATATTTTTGTCTCGCCTTCTTAATCTTCCCAGGTCTTAAAAATGACCCCACAATATCGTATTTAATATTTAACATCTCATACCTCCATACTTTATTATAAATTCAATATTATATTCTATCTGCCAGTCAGCCCACTTTGTGACATCTCACCCAATGACCTTCTTGGATTTCTTTCATCTCCGGCGTCCTGCTCCGGCATACATCCACACAGTCCGGGCATAGTTCCTCATAGGGGCATCCACCAACAGTTCCTCCGTAACCGGATTTCTCCGGAATGTATTCTGAGTACTTGGCCCCGCATGCTTTAAATAGCCTTTTTGTATATGGATGACAGAGCGTACTAAACATATCAATATGTTCAATATCTTCCACAATCCATCCGCCATACATAACAGAAAGGCTGTCCGAAAGATAATAAATTGCTTCCAAATCATGGGAAACCAGTACCTGGGTAAGTCCATTTTCCCTTCCGAGCATTTCCAGCAGTTTCATGATTTGTGCCTGCACTGATACATCCAGGCTGCTTAAAGGCTCATCTAGCAAAAGAATCTTCGGCTCCGCAGCCAGCGCTCTTGCAATGCAGATCCGCTGAAGCTGTCCTCCGCTGAACTGGGCCGGATATTTTAAAAGGTCCGCAGCGGACAGACCAACCTGTTTTATGAGTGCGGCTGTCTGCTGTCTGCGCTCCACCTTGTTCATATGGGTAAAATTTCTAAGTGGTTCGCCAATAATCTCTTCGGCCGTTGCATACTGATTCACTGCATTCATACTGTTCTGAAATATCATCTGTATTTCATTCCGCTTCCTTTTCATCTGCAATGCTACAGGCTCCCCCTTGTAAAGAATCTGTCCGCTGCTCGGCGTTTCCATCCCGGCAAGCATACGCATTAAGGTACTTTTACCGCAACCGCTTTCCCCCACAATCCCGTGGCACTCTCCTGTATGAATCTTAAGTGACAGGTTATTAACAGCATACACTTGTCCTTTTCCTGCACATCGGTATCTGCGGCTTATCATATCAGCTTCCAGCATGGTATGCTTATGTATCATCCTCATCCCTCCCCGGCCCGAAAACAACGAACCTGATGATTCACCGGACCATGTTTTAAAAGTTTTGGACACGATTGCCTGCATAATTTCAGAGCATCTTTACACCGGTCAGCGAAAGGACATCCTGGGACTTTTTCTTTGATTCCCGGCGGATATCCCTCCATAACCCGGACTGCTTCTTTTGAAAATACGGGCCTTGAGGCCAAAAGCCCTTTCGTATAAGGGTGCAAAGGATTTTCCAGCACCTCTGATACCGGGCCCTGCTCTATCACATACCCCGCATACATGACACAAAGATCATCTGAGATACTCTGGATTACCCTTAAATCATGGGATACCATAAGTACCGTCAGCCCCTGCTCCCTTTTCAGCTCTCCCAACAAGCCTAAAATTTCCCATTGAGTGGTGATATCCAATGCAGTGGTCGGTTCATCAGCAATCAAAAGACGCGGTTTTCCTAAAAGTGCAAGGGCAATCATGACCCGCTGCAGCATACCTCCGCTTAACTGGAATGCATAGCTTTTCAGTACCCGCTCTGGCTCCCGGATTCCCATCCTGATTAAAAGGGCTGCTGTCCGCTCCAATATCTCCTGACGGTTCTGTGAAAAGACACCCTGCCATTTCCAGAAAATGTCCCCTCAATGTCATCCGCGGATCAAATGCACCAGCCGGATCCTGTGCTATAAAACCCGCTGCAGTACCGCAAAATCCCGGACGTACGCCATCCTTTCCCGCGATAATCCTGTGCCCTTCAAATAGTATGCTCCCTTCTGTTTCCCACTCGTCTTGATCTAAAAGTCCAAGTATACAGTGGCATAGGAGTGTTTTCCCGCAGCCGCTTTCTCCAATAATCCCCAGGTTTCTTCCCGCACATATAGAAACAGAAACCCCATTCACTGCGGTAAAACGTCTCTTTCCCTCCTTTAACGCCACCCTGATATCATCCAGCCGCAAAAGCTCTGTCTGATTGTGTAAATGCATGCCCTTATCTCCTCATCTTTCCGGCAATCTCCTGAATTCTGTCACCCAAACCATTTGTAAATATCACCACTGCCAAAATGCAGAGACCAGGCCAGAACATCATGGAGGGATCCGTGCTTATGAAGGAACGTCCGTCCTGAATCATCATCCCCCATTCCGGGCTGGGAGGCGCCGCCCCGAATCCCAGGAAGGAATATCCCGCTAGGGCAGTCAGGGCAGTTCCAAAATTAATGGTCGTCACAGACAGCATCTGCATACGGATAGCAGGAAAAATCAACGTTGTGATTATAGAAAACAAACTGCTTCCTGCCATCCTGGAAGCCAGTACAGCCTCCTTTTCACGCTCTGCCTTTGTCAGATTCCTTGCGACCCTGGCATACCAGACCCATCTGGTAGCCAGCATTCCCAGGCACAGTTCAAAGAGTCCAGTTCCCAGAAGACTTACCACCACCAATACAATGACAATACCGGGAAAAGCCCGCACAGCGTCACATATTCCCATAAAAATCCGGTCCGGCAGCCCACCCGTATACCCGGATAGCATGCCGAGCATGGTCCCTGTCACAGATGATATGACAGTAATCAGAACGGCATAACCAAGAGACAGTCTGGAACCGTAGAGTATTCGCGACAATATACACCGGCCCATATGGTCCGTCCCCAGCGGAAACATGCTTGATATTCCTGCAAACCTGGCTGTATAATGGATCTCGTTGGGATCATTTGGGGACAGACATGGGGCCAATACAGCCGCTATTGCAAACAGAATCAGCATGAACAGGCAGAAAAGACATACCCTGTCCTTTATTAATTTCCGGAACATAAATCCACCTCACCTCTCCTCCCCCTCAAAACGGATCTGGGGATTCATCGCCGCACACAATATATCCATGCCTAAATTAAGCAGTGTATATACCACCGCAATCACCAGTATATATCCCTGGATGACCGGATAGTCCCTTCCAGCAACAGCGCTGACAATCAGCCTCCCCATTCCCGGCCAGGCAAACACATTCTCTACAATTACAGCTCCGGACAGCATACTTCCAAGACTTAATCCCAGGGTTGTGAATACAGGATTTAATGCGTTTGGGAGTACATGTCTCCACAAAACTGTATTCTTCTTCAGGCCCC
>OAWA01001596.1_pt1 | contig 10063 bp, 7 predicted proteins | sample 1516971 | NCBI WGS metagenome assembly OAWA01 (sample SAMEA2580097, study PRJEB22360) | human gut metagenome | biome: human gut; feature: human-associated habitat; material: faeces | place: Denmark | collected 2008/2010
TATCCTCAAGTTCTTATCAACGTTCGTGTTGCTACAAAAACAGGTTGGGAAGACAATGATATTATTAAAGCTGCCATCGTAACAGCAGAAGGTGAACTTGGTGATGAAGGCCGCGTTCTAGTTCGTGCATCCGGTACTGAACCACTCATTCGTGTAATGGCTGAAGGTCCTAACCAAGAAGAACTACAAGCACTATGCCAAGAAATTGCTGATATTATCGGTAGAGAACAAGGGTTAGCGGAATAAAAGTAGGGTGTGAGGCGGCAGAGGAGCTTGTGACGATGAAGCCCACACATCACTTTGTTCCGAGCGTAAGATTTCGGAAAGCGAAATCCACAGCGAGGAACTGGTTATATTAAGATTAAACCTACTGTTCTTGTGAATAGTAAAATTCTATAATCCCATATAAAAGGTATACCCTCCTATATATGTCCCTTTGCTCCGTCCTACGTAAAGTCGCTGCAGGAACATATATAGGAGGGTATTTATTTTATATTTATTTAGGATGGTTACCGAATGGAACCGTCACTATTGCACGGTTATTTCTACACTATACCATTTCTACTCATAAGAGTTATTTCTGATATAGAGAGGTGGAAAGAAGAGATGATGTAATTCATCACATATACAGTTAACCGCTATGCTGAGGTTACCATAGTACATATATTGGCGGGTATTTGTGTTATTATATCCATATAGCGAGAAATGTATTTGATAGTAAAGGTGCAGTATGGCGGTTACAATAAGAGAGTATTGGCAAAATTTAAAAACAGAATATGAAACTGCTTATAAGGTGTCCATATTCAGTGATTATAATGTATTAATGCAATATGCAGAGCGTTTTGGATCTTACTTACGTGGTTTGATGCAGGAGCATCCGCTTGATGTAGATGTGGTATGTGCTTTAGCAACTGTTGAACAGGTGTTGCGTCATGAGGAAAACTCAATTCAACTATTAGAAGATTTCCTCGAAACGTATAGTGGTGAATTGAGTGATATGGATAAAGCAAGAGTTTACACTAATCTGGCTTTTTATTATAACGATGAGAGACATATAAAAGAATATGATTATCTATCGGTCGCTGTAAAGCTCAATTCTCCCTATATAGAGACCTATAGAGGTTTAGCATTATATCATTTTTCATCTTACGAAGATAATGGATCGATAGAGGCGTTAACTAAAAGCTTACAGGCCTTTGAAAAGGGAATAAGTGTATCTAATAATTATGAAATAAGCTATGGCTATGCAGTGTGTTTGTTTGAGCTTAAAAAATATGAGAAAGCAAAGACAATTTTTGAGCAGTTGTTATTAAAATACCCAAATAGAATGCGATTATTACTGGGGATAGCTTATTGTGATGTGTATTTAGGAAATAAAAAGCAAGCTCTTAATCGTTTAAAGAAAATTAAGCTGGGCTCAGATGTAGCATATTATTTAAGTAACGATGAGATTTATGATTTTGAAGTCTTTAATGCCTATTATGTTTTAGGTGAATACGAACTATTCTTAGAGGAATGTGAAAAAGCTGAAGAGGACTGTGATTTGAGTGGGGGGCCTTATTACTTTGGTCTTTGGATTACGAATCAACATGACTTGTTCCACCGTGAAGTTGATAAACAACGAACAGAACTACTAGAATGTATTGAAGATGTAAAAGCGGTTGAAGACTTTGATAGTGAAGAGGAAAAGCAAAGTTATATCCAAAGCTGGGAAGATGATTTAGAAGCTTTAAGCACTGTAGTATATAAGATTAAACATGAAAACTACAAGCCTGTAGTTGAATTAAAATTATATCCTATATATGGATGCTACTTAATAGACTGTTTATTTCATAACTTTTGATACTCTTATTTTTGTGTGATAAATCAAAAAGGATATCTGTATTTGAACTGCTATGAGATTTGAATAAAAAAGAAGAAAGCACTACGTTGAATTGTAATAATTCAGAGTAGTGCTTTTGCCATTATTTATCAGCCACAACAAGTTTGTATCCATTCAAGTGAATATTACTGCCTGTTGTGTCTTCGTTTGTTAAGGATTTTACATAGCTGTCGCCTGTGAGTGTCCAGGTAGAGTCTTTGCTAAGTTTCATTGTAATTTCTTTAGCTGTGTTATCTGTGTTTACAGCGCCTACAAGGCTAGATCCATTAGTCATGTCTAGTGCGACGGTGCTGATGGAGTCGGCTACGATGTTACCGTTAAGTTCTTGATTGGATGCGCGGAGTGTGAGGTTACCACCGTTTTCTCCAGTTTTACCCCAGCGGGAGTCTGCCGCTGCTTTCACGAGTGTTGTAGTATTTGGCGTTATAATCGTGTTGCTTGTAAGGTCTGCTTCGGCTGTGGTGTTGTTTACATAGATGAATGCACCTGTACCATGAGTAGTGAGTGTGTTATTTTCCGCTTTTAAACGAGCAATACCGCTTTCAGCATCACCGGAGAAGCTTTGGTATAGCATAAAGCCATTATCGTGGTAGCCTGTTACATTAGAGTTCGTAAGGGTAATAGAGTTTTTACCTTCTACAACACCAATTTCACTCTTGTTGGCCACGCCGTTCACATTGTTAGCTGTAATATTGCCAGTGGAGTAGATAACAGGACTGCCTGTGCCAGAGGTTGTAAGCTTAGCTGCTTCTGCAGTAATAGTGCCTTCACCACGGTCTGTAGCAAGGGTTGCGGAGTGAGCACCTTCGGTAGTGATAGTTAGGTTTTTACCGTTTACAGTGCCTTTATAGGTTGCATCTAGACCACGAGAAGAGTTGCCTTTTGTGTGGATGTTAGTATTTTCTACGTTGATCACAGAGCCTTCACCAGTGGCAAATACTGCATTAGATCCAATGCTATTAGAGGTGATGTTACTATCCTTAATGCTTGTTTGGCTGCCTTCGATGCCGAGCACTACTGCGTTTTGTCCGTGGAAATTACTGTTGTCATCATTAGTGGTGTTGCCTGTTTTATCAAATACGCTGCTATCGATAGTGATAGTGGCTTTGTTTTTGCCGATGAAAGAATTTTGGTTGCTTGTAGTATTATCAAATCGTTGGTGTTCGAATGTTTTGCTTTCACTAATAACAGATGTACCTGTGAAAGTACTAGGATTAGCTTCCTTATGAGGCGTTGGTTCATTAATTTCGCCTGTCTTTACATCATCAGGTCTAGGCACATCAGCCTTAGGTACATCAGCCTTAGGTACATCGGTTTTAGGCACATCAGCTTTAGGTGCATCGCCTTTAGGTGCTGATATGCTTTGGGTAGGAACATTAGCTTGTACTGGTTCTGCCCCAAATGTAGGGGCAAAGGCTAGTGCTGCAAGGGCACCGCCCGCTAAAGCAGGCAGGATGAGACGTCTTAAAGTTCTATAATTACGTGAATGTGTCATATATAATAACCTCCAAATATTTATTGCGCGATAAAATCGAATTGTGTAAAATTAAGATTGTAAGAAGTATAGTAATTATCTGTGAAAATAGTATGAAGGATACATTGGGTTTATAAACGAATACTAAATATGTAATCTATAGATATATATGGAATATTACGTAGGGTATATAGGTCATAGAATTCATAGATTTCTAGAATTTAATAGTTCATGATATCCATAGGATACTACGGTAGCATATTTATATATGTCGATAAGGATGTCTTGCTTTCACCATTACTTATCACGTATAATATAGATTGGTATACGATGTATACTTTAAAGATCTGCCGTATCTTATAGAAAGGAGTTTCACAATTCGTAAGAGCGAATAGCGCAAGTACCCGCGAAGGCAGTCGTTAGGGTAGACGAGGTGAAGAGTGATCGAATAATCAGCGGATGCTCTTCCGGCACATTCATGTCGTAACAGATACTAAAAAGCCCATTGGTAACAATGGAGACAAAGTGTATCTGAATGAATTGTATTCAAATACTATTTGATACATAATTTGAACATTAACTTAGATTGTTAAGTTAGAATAGTAATTTGTTAGCCTTAGTTTTTGGCTGGGGCTAGAATGCCCCCAGTTATAGGAGGATATATTTATGTGCGGTATCGTAGGATACATTGGCTTTAATCAAGCATCTGATTTCTTATTGGACGGTATGGCGAAATTAGAATACCGTGGTTATGACTCTGCAGGCATCGCTGTTATTGGCCCTGAAAATGTAATTAAAATTCAAAAAAAGGTTGGTCGTCTTGCCAATCTTGAGGCGATTGTAAAAGCAGATCCTAATGAAGGTACTGTAGGTATTGGTCATACTCGTTGGGCTACTCATGGTCGTCCATCCGATATGAACGCCCATCCTCACTCCTCTGAAGATGGTAAATTTGCTGTTGTTCACAACGGTATCATTGAAAACTACATGCCTTTAAAAGAAGAGCTCATCGAAAAAGGGTACCATTTCAAATCTGAAACTGATACAGAAGTAGTAGCTCATTTATTAGAGGATATGTACGATGGCGATTTCGTAAGTACTGTACGCCGCATGCTTGCTCGTGTTGATGGTGCGTATGCTCTTGAAATCATCTGTGCTGATGAGCCAGACAAAATCATTTGTACTAAAAAAGAAAATCCATTGGTTATCGGTCTTGGTAAAGGTGAAAACTTTGTAGCATCCGATATTCCAGCGATCATTAACTATACACGTGATACATACATCTTGAGCGATGGTGAATTAGCTATCGTAACTCGTGATAATGTATCCGTATTTGACCGTGAAGGTAATGCTATCGATAAAGAAGTATTCCACGTAAGCTGGAATGCAGAGGCTGCTGAAAAAGGCGGTTATGAACACTTCATGTTGAAAGAAATTCATGACCAACCTAAAGCAGTTCGCGATACATTTGGTACACACATCTCCGAAGATGGTAAAACTGTACACTTTGAGGAATTGAACTGGACAGCTGATGATGTAGCAGCTTTCAATAAAATCCTCATCGTTGCATGTGGTACAGCATACCATGCAGGTCTTGTAACAAAACAATATATTGAAAACTTGGCGCGCATTCCTGTAAGTGTGGAAATTGCATCTGAGTATCGTTATAGCAATCCGTTGACAGATGATAAAACATTATGTATCGTTATCAGTCAATCCGGTGAAACATCTGATACATTGGCTGCTTTGAAAGAGGCTAAACGTCATGGCGCTAAATCCTTGGCAATTACAAACGTAGTAGGTTCCAGTATTTCCCGTGAAGCAGATAACACTGTGTACACATGGGCAGGTCCTGAAATCTCTGTAGCGTCTACAAAAGCGTATACTACTCAATTAGTAGCAGGCTTGTTGTTCGCTGTATACCTTGGCCAATTAAATGGTAAAATGGATCCGGCTTTAGGCGCAGAAATCCTTTGCGGTGTTAAAAGCTTGCCTACATTGATTCATGAAATCTTTGAAGTAGACGAAGATATGAAAGCCTTTGCAAAACATTATGGCTTCAAATCTGATGCGTTCTTCTTGGGTCGTGCTATCGACTACGCAGTAGCGATGGAAGGTGCTTTGAAATTGAAAGAAATTTCTTACATCCATGCTGAAGCATATGCTGGTGGCGAGTTGAAACATGGTACATTGGCTCTTATTGAAGAAGGCGTACCTGTTATCGCATTGGCTACACAAGAAGATGTGTACGATAAGATGATCAGCAACATCCGTGAAGTAAAAGCGCGTGAAGCTGTTGTAATCGGTATTGGCATGAAAGGTGACGAAGAATTATCTAAACACGTAGACCATACAATCTATGTGCCTCGTGCAAATAAGTTCATCGCTCCAATCCTTGCGGTTGTACCATTGCAATTATTGGCGTACTACGCAGCGATTACACGCGGCGCAGATGTAGATAAACCACGTAACTTGGCTAAATCTGTAACCGTAGAATAATATATATAACCAACAGTGCTTCGGCACTGTTGGTTTATTTCAATATAGGGAGACTATTATGGCAGTTATATTTTCCGGCATCCAACCAAGTGGGGAATTAACACTTGGCAACTATTTGGGGGCTTTACGTAATTTCTTAGAGTATCAAGATACTGATGAATGTTATTATTGCATCGTTAACCAACATGCAATCACTGTACCGCAAGATCCAAAAGAGTTATTCCAAAATACTCGTAATTTGGCTGCGTTATACCTCGCTGTTGGCCTCGATCCTAAAAAGGTAACATTATTTGTGCAATCCGAAGTGCCTGAGCACGTTAAACTCGGTTGGGTTATGCAATCTATCAGCTATGTTGGCGAATTAGAGCGTATGACACAGTACAAAGATAAGTCTCAAAAGCAAGGTGACTCTATTCCTACAGCGTTGCTTACGTATCCACCATTGATGGCGGCAGATATTTTGTTATATGGTACTAACTATGTTCCAGTAGGTGAGGACCAAAAACAACATCTTGAGTTGACTCGTAATTTGGCAGAGCGTTTTAACCGTAGATTTGGCGAAACTTTCGTAGTACCTGATATCAAGGTAGGCGAAGGTGGTGCTCGCGTTATGAGCTTACAAGAGCCAACTAAGAAAATGAGTAAATCTGATGATAACCAAAATGCTACCATTCGTCTTTTGGATGCACCAGACTTGATCGTGAAAAAATTGAAACGCGCTCAAACCGACTCTGATAACGCGGTGCGTTATGATAAAGAAAACAAACCTGGCATTTCTAACTTGATGGGCATTTACCGTGCTATCACAAAAGACAGCTATGAAGCTATCGAAGAAATGTATGCTGGTAAAGGGTATGGCGTGTTCAAATCCGATATCGCAGACCTATTGGTGGCAACTCTTGAGCCAATTCAACAACGTTACAATGAGTTGATTACAAGCCCTGAACTCGATGTTATTCTCGATGAAGGTGCTGCTAAGGCTCATGCTAAAGCAAGTCAAATGTATCGTAAAGTAGAGCAAGCTATGGGCTTGTGCCGTAAATAAAATCATATAGTAGACTTTCAATTTGTGAGGTAAGCCATGACGAAACAAGAGGCGATGGAACGCTTTTCATCAGGTACCGTACAACAGAGCTTAGAAATACATCGTGGAATTCAGTGGGCCGGTCGTATCATCGGTCTATTGGTTTGTGCCTTAATTGTAAAATATATGCCCTCCGATTGGGCTGAGCGTATATGGTATTACCTGTTGTTACTCGTAATATTGTGGACCCTTCATAGATTAGGTGAAAGTCAAGCATTTATCTGTGAAAAGGGCCTCGTGTTAAAGCGAAGGCCTTTTTCTGTGAAAGAATACTTTCACAGCCTCTTTCATGGCGATGAATATTTTGTCTTTGTCGATTATGAGCATATAATTGGATTTACTGAAGGTTGGCGTGAGTTGCAGGCCATGAATGGTCATGGTGGGATTTATGTAATACCATTAGATCTCGCACAGGTAGGGTATAAAGACAAAATGGCTATGATTGAAGCTATTCATAAGCATTCAGATACATAATGTATGCGTATATACAAAGGATTTAGTACTATAATCTTGTATGATCCATGAGTGAACTAAAAAATCCTAAAATTCATCAAATTAGCTATTTACAACTTTAATGAACTAAAGTATAATACAATCATCGGGTACAGACATGAGTTCTGTACAGCATATATTAGCAAGTAGTTAAAGGTGTAATACACCGTGGAGGATAGTTATGAATTGGAAAAAAATGATGGCCGTTGGCCTTGCAGCAGTATCTATGATGGTATTTGTAACGGGTTGTGGTAGTGATACTAAAACGGCTAATAAAGAATTACCTAAAAAAATCGTTATCGGCTTAGATGATAGCTTCCCTCCAATGGGCTTTAAAGATGATAAAGGCGAAATCGTAGGTCTTGATATCGATATGGCTAAAGAAGCAGCTAAACGCGCTGGCATGGATGTGGAATTCAAAGCTATCGACTGGTCTAGTAAAGAAGCTGAGTTGAAATCTAAAAAAATCGACGCTTTATGGAATGGCTTAACAGTTTCTCCTGAACGTGAGAAAAATATCTTGTTCTCCAACACATATATGAAGGATAAACAATACATCGTCGTTCGTAATGAAGATGAATCCATTAAATCTAAAGCAGATCTTGCAGGCAAAGTAGTAGGTGTTCAACAAGCAAGTACTGGTGAATCTGCATTGCAAAACGATCCAAGCGGTAAAACTGTAAAAGAAATTAAATCTTATGCTGATTTTGTAAGTGCTTTCATGGATCTTGGTATTGGACGTGTTGATGCAGTTATCGCAGATGGTGTTATCGCTCGTTACCTCATGACAAAAGAACCTGGTAAATACAAAATCGTAGAAGGTACTGATTACGGTGTTGATAACTTCGCTGTTGGCTTCCGTAAAGATGACACTGTATTGCGTGATAAAATCAATGGTATCTTAGCTGAAATGAAAAAAGATGGTACTGCTGATAAAATCGTTGAAAAATGGTTGGGCTCTAGCGCAGACCTAGATAAGAGCGATGCTAAATAGTACAATTCGTGATATACTAATAGTACTATGGTCAGTTTGTACAACAGATAATTAAAGAACGAAATGTACACTAGAGAAGAGGCCAGATGCCTCTTCTCTAGTCGTGTTTTGAAGGAGTATTCCATGTTAGATTATTTATTGCAGATTATCCCAACCATCGCTGATGGTTTGAAGGTAACCGTATCGCTATTCTGTATTGTGTGGATTCTATCCATTCCTGGTGGTATTCTACTTGCTTTGGTACGTTTATCTAAATTTACAGTGCTCGACAAAATCGTTGAAGCTTTCGTATATTTGATGCGCGGCACACCACTAATGCTTCAAATTTTATTCGTCTATTATGCATTACCTATCATTACAGATGGTGCTGTCCAAATGGATGATGCTACAGCAGCGGTGCTTACATTCGTATTAAACTACGCAGCGTATTTATGTGAAATTTTCCGCGGTGGTATTCAATCCATCTCTCGTGGTCAGTACGAAGGGGCAAAGGTTCTTGGTTTTACCTATGCTCAAACGATGCGTAAGATTATCTTGCCACAAATGTTTAAACGCGTATTACCGCCACTTGCGAATGAGACAATTAACTTGTTGAAAGATACTTCTCTCGTATACGTATTGGCTATGAACGATATCTTGCGTATTACAAAATCTATCGTACAACGTGACTTTGATATCTCTGCCTTCTTGGTGGCAGCTTTGTTCTACTTGATCTTTACCTTTATTTTGACAAATATCTTCAACTACTTAGAAAGAAGATTTGCTGTATACGAAGATTAATCTATTCTGTAGTTGCTTGTCGTATTTTACATCCAATTATTGTTCATATAGCGGACTAATACTCAATGATTAGTATGTTTAGATAAAAGGATGCGACGATTTAAGAGGTACTTATGACATTTGTAAATATGGAGCGTATTGAAAAACGCTTTAACAATCAAACTGTATTGCGCGATGTATCGCTCAAAATGAATAGAGGGGAAATCGTTTCTATTATCGGTCCTTCTGGGTCTGGTAAATCTACATTCTTGCGCTGTTTAGGTCAATTAGAGACTATCGACGGTGGTTCTATTACTGTAGATGGCACTGTTCTTGCTAGCACTGATGCTAATGGCACTGTAAACTATGCAAGCCAAGAAACACAACATGACTTGCTATTACGCATGGGCATGGTGTTCCAATCTTTCAATTTATTCCCTCATATGACAGTGCTCGATAATATTATGATCGCACCGCGTATGGTAAAAGGCATGAAAGATGATGAGATTTTACCGATTGCAGAGCGATTACTTAATAAAGTTGGCCTATGGGAAAAACGCGATATGTATCCATCCCGTTTATCTGGGGGCCAACAACAACGTGTGGCCATCGCTCGTGCATTGGCGATGAATCCAGAAATCATGCTCTTTGATGAACCAACATCTGCTCTTGACCCAGAGTTAACAGGTGAGGTTCTAAAGACTATTAAACAATTGGCCGATGATCACATGACGATGATTATCGTAACTCATGAAATGAACTTTGCTCGTGAAGTATCTGACCGTGTCATCTTCATGGCCGACGGTGTCATCCAAGAGGAAGGCACACCAGAGCAAATTTTCAATAATCCACAGAACGATAGAACGAAAGCGTTCTTGG
>OAWA01001603.1_pt1 | contig 9994 bp, 9 predicted proteins | sample 1516971 | NCBI WGS metagenome assembly OAWA01 (sample SAMEA2580097, study PRJEB22360) | human gut metagenome | biome: human gut; feature: human-associated habitat; material: faeces | place: Denmark | collected 2008/2010
CCCGCCGCGAGCAGGTGGCGTGACCATTTTTTCATTTAACGTCCCCTGTGTTACCTTTCGTTTTATCACGAGCAATAAGCTGGCTGGCAATTACCATCACCAGCGACAGCACCAGTAATATGGTTGCCAGCGCGTTAACTTCCGGCGATACGCCGACTTTGACCATCGAATAAATTTTTAACGGCAGAATTTCATAGCTTGGTCCGGTGACGAACGAAGAAACTACTACATCGTCCATCGACAGGGTAAAGCTTAACACCCAGCCCGCCGCCACCGCAGGCATTGCCAGTGGCAGAATGATTTTTCGCAGAATGGTAAATTCACTGGCACCGAGATCTTTCGCCGCTTCCAGCATCCGCACGTCAAAACCTTTCAGGCGCGAATACACCGTCACCACCACAAACGGCAGGCAGAAGGTGATATGCGAGAACAGCAGCGACCAGAAGCCAAGCTGAATACCCAGCAGCATAAACAGCACCAGCAGAGAAATCGCCATCACAATATCTGGCGACATCATCACCACAAACAGCATTCCGCTAACGAACGGCTTACCGCGAAAGCGATAACGGTACAGCGCAACTGCCGTCAGTGAACCGATAAGCGTAGCAAACGTCGCCGAAAACACCGCCATTGTTAGTGAATGCTGTGCTGCCTGTAACAGGCTGTCGTTGTTCATCAGCAGGCTATACCATTTGGTGGTAAAACCCTGCCAGTTGATGCCAAAGCGCGAGCTGTTAAAGGAGTTCACAATCAAAATAATGATTGGGATATACAGGTACGCGTAGATAGCGGTCATAAAACCGCCGCGAAGCAGTCGACCGATCATTCGAGTTCCACCTTCTTATTCAGCAAACGAGAAGCGCGCCAGTAAACCAGCAACATCAGGCCCATTACGATAGTCAGCGTAATGCTGGTGGCTGCACCAAACGGCCAGTCACGAATATTGAGGAACTGTACTTTGATGACGTTACCGATCAGCAGGTTTTTCGCACCGCCCATCAGGTCGGACACATAGAACAGGCCCATCGCTGGCAGCATCACCAGCAGACATCCGGCAATAATTCCCGGCATCGTCAGTGGAATAATGATACGGATAAAAGTCTGTAACTTGCTGGCACCGAGATCGCGCGCTGCCTCAAGCAACGGCTTATCCAGTTTTTCGATACTGGAGTACAGCGGCATCACCATAAACGGCAGCAGAATGTAAACCAGACCGATAATCACCGCACTGGGCGTGAACATGATACGGATTGGTGTGTCGATAACGCCCAGCCAGAGCAAAAACTCGTTGAGATAGCCTTTGGTGCTGAGGAAAATTTTCAGCCCGTAGATACGAATCAATGAGTTGGTCCAGAAGGGAACAATCAGCAGAAACAGCAGCAGCGGACGCACCTTGTGTGGCAGCTTCGCCAGAAACCAGGCAAACGGGTAGCCCAGCACCAGGCAGGCGAGGGTGGCGATCAGCGCCATATTCAGCGAGTGCAATAGCACTTCAAAATAGAGCGGATCGAGCAGACGCGTGTAGTTATCCAGCGTAAAGACCATTTTGACGAAACTGGCGTCGTCGCGGGTCAAAAAGCTGGTGCCAATGATCATCAGGTTGGGCAGAAAGACAAACAACACAAGCCAACCGACAATAGTGACAATCACTACATTCTGGAACTTACTTGTGTTCTTCATCAGCCAGTACGACCTCCCAGCTTTCTACCCAATTAATGGCCATTTTTTGGTCGAGAGAGTGGTCAAAGTCAGGGTCGTCTTCATTGAAGAATTCGCTGACCATCACCATCTTGCCATTTTCCAGTTCAACAACCGACTCCAGCGTCATGCCTTTGTAGTTACGCTCACGAACGTAACCAATCAGCCCTTCAGCGTGGTTGTCGTCGTTAATCTCTTCAACACGTAAGTCTTCCGGGCGCAGCAGAACATGCAGTTTTTGCCCCGGTTCAACGGCGAAGTTAACGTAGATATTACATTCGCGGCCTTCAACGTTGGCGCGTACGCGCTGCTCGTCTAGACGTTCGATGACAGTGGCGTTAAACATATTGATTTCGCCAATGAAGCCGGCAACAAACAGGTTTTTCGGCTCTTCGTAAATTTCGCGCGGTGTACCATCTTGCTCAATACGACCCTCGCGCATCACCACAATCCTGTCTGACATGGTGAGCGCTTCTTCCTGATCGTGAGTGACAAAGACGAAGGTAATACCAAGCTTACGCTGTAACGCTTTCAGCTCGTTCTGCATTTGCTTACGCAGTTTGTAATCCAGCGCTGAGAGCGACTCATCCAGCAACAACAGACGAGGCTTGTTAACCACCGCGCGAGCAATGGCGACGCGTTGCTGTTGACCACCAGAGAGCTGATGCGGTTTACGTTGAGCGAAGGTTTCCAGTTGCACCATCCGCAGGGCTTCCATCACGCGGGGCGTAATTTCAGCAGCGGGGGTTTTTTGCATGCGCAACCCAAAGGCCACATTTTCGAACACGGTCATGTGGGGGAAAAGTGCGTAGCTTTGGAAAACAGTGTTCACATAGCGGTTTTCCGCCGGAACGTGGGTGATGTCCTCGTTATCCAGCATGATGCGTCCGGAATCAACAGTTTCCAGACCTGCAATCAGGCGAAGAACGGTTGTTTTACCGCAGCCAGAAGGGCCAAGCAGCGTGAGGAACTCGCCATTGTTGATAGTCAGATCCAGCTGGGGAATGACCTCTTTACCATCAAAGCATTTGCGAATTCCCGCCAATTGCACCAGCGGTGAAAGCGAACTCGGTTGTTTATTCAATTTTTTACTCTGTCCCATGTAAACGCAACGGATGGCTTACCGATGCGGGGTTTGTGGTTAACCACCTTGGTGACTCTTAATGAGGGCGGTAATTCTACGGCAAACCGCTTGAATCGCCAATCTTTGTTGTGAATTACTGGCTTAGCTTTATATTCATTAAGGTAATGCTGATAAATATTCCCGCTTGCAGGGGTAAAAGTGACCTGACGCAATATTTGTCTTTTCTTGCTTCTTAATAATGTTGTCACAAAAAGTGAGGGTGACTACATGGATAAACTACTTGAGCGATTTTTGAACTACGTGTCTCTGGATACCCAATCAAAAGCAGGGGTGAGACAGGTTCCCAGCACGGAAGGCCAATGGAAGTTATTGCATCTACTGAAAGAGCAGCTCGAAGAGATGGGGCTTATCAATGTGACCTTAAGTGAGAAGGGCACTTTGATGGCGACGTTACCGGCTAACGTCCCTGGCAATATCCCGGCGATTGGCTTTATTTCTCATGTGGATACCTCACCGGATTGCAGCGGCAAAAATGTGAATCCGCAAATTGTTGAAAACTATCGCGGTGGCGATATTGCGCTGGGTATCGGCGATGAAGTTTTATCACCGGTTATGTTCCCGGTGCTGCATCAGCTACTGGGTCAGACGCTGATTACTACCGATGGTAAAACCTTGTTAGGTGCCGATGACAAAGCAGGTATTGCAGAAATCATGACCGCGCTGGCGGTATTGCAACAGAAAAACATTCCGCATGGTGATATTCGCGTCGCCTTTACCCCGGATGAAGAAGTGGGCAAAGGGGCGAAACATTTTGATGTTGACGCCTTCGATGCCCGCTGGGCTTACACTGTTGATGGTGGTGGCGTAGGCGAACTGGAGTTTGAAAACTTCAACGCCGCGTCGGTCAATATCAAAATTGTCGGTAACAATGTTCACCCGGGCACGGCGAAAGGAGTGATGGTAAATGCGCTGTCGCTGGCGGCACGTATTCATGCGGAAGTTCCGGCGGATGAAAGCCCGGAAATGACAGAAGGCTATGAAGGTTTCTATCACCTGGCGAGCATGAAAGGCACCGTTGAACGGGCCGATATGCATTACATCATCCGTGATTTCGACCGTAAACAGTTTGAAGCGCGTAAACGTAAAATGATGGAGATCGCCAAAAAAGTGGGCAAAGGGTTACATCCTGATTGCTACATTGAATTGGTGATTGAAGACAGTTACTACAATATGCGCGAGAAAGTGGTTGAGCATCCGCATATTCTCGATATCGCCCAGCAGGCGATGCGTGACTGCGATATTGAACCGGAACTGAAACCGATCCGCGGCGGTACCGACGGCGCGCAGTTGTCGTTTATGGGATTACCTTGCCCGAACCTGTTCACTGGCGGTTACAACTATCATGGTAAGCATGAGTTTGTGACTCTGGAAGGTATGGAAAAAGCGGTGCAGGTGATCGTCCGTATTGCCGAGTTAACGGCGCAACGGAAGTCGTGATTGCCCGATGCGTATGTGGACTGCCAATTACCGGGATGAAACCGTTATATTGACACTGGTCCACATACTTATCGTGCCTACAGGCGTTCAGTGCATGTAGGCACGATAAGGCGCAATCAGCACCACATCCGGCTTAAATCCAAACTTACCCTTCGAAGAACCAATACCCGCTATTTACCAGCGCCGCGAGCATTGCGAGGAATGACGGATCTTCCAGCGCATCGCCAAAATTCTCCGCAGTCAGCGCAATGTTGCTGGCGAGTGCATCCAGTGCCGGACGGTGCGGGGAATCGATCTTCTCACCATTGGCATACACGTCGTCGCCAATGCGCAATACACGCAGACCACCCAGGCGCACCAGCACTTCACCTTGTTTCAGCGCATCGTAGATTTCATCTGGCTGATAAGGCGGTTCCGGCGGCGCGATATCCAGTTCATGACGTGACTGGGATATAAACTCGCCAAACCATTGCTTAAAGTGTTCCGGCTGGTTGATCAATTCGAGCATCATCTCACGCAGTTTATCCATCTCTTGCGGCAGAACATCCGCAGGATGAGCGCGAGGTGGAACATCCGGATCGCTGTAGTAGTTGCCGCCCAGTTCACGTTGCAGCACATAATCGGCAAATCCGCTAATTAATTCCCGCGTATTTGGCGCGCGAAAACCCACGGAATAGTTCATCGCATTTTCCAGCGCGTAGCCTTCATGCGGGAATCCTGGCGGAATATAAAGAATATCGCCAGGCTCCAGCTCTTCATCGATGATGGCTTCGAACGGATCGACCTGTAACAGATCCGGGTGCGGACAGTGCTGTTTCATTTGCAGCTTTTCGCCCACTCGCCAGCGACGACGACCGGTACCCTGAATGATAAACACGTCGTACTGATCGAGATGCGGGCCGACGCCGCCGCCCGGTACAGAAAAAGAGATCATCAGATCATCAATACGCCAGTCCGGTAGTTCACGGAACGGTCGCATCAGCGCGGCGGTCGGCTCATGCCAGTGGTTCACTGCCTGTACCAGTAATGACCAGTTGGTTTCACCGAGATGATCGTAGCTTTCGAACGGGCCGTGGCTGACCTGCCATTTGCCATCCTGGTGACTGACCAGTCGACTGTCAACTTCGCTTTCCATCGCCAGACCCGCCAACTCGTCTGGAGAGATCGGGTCAATAAAATTATTAAAGCCGCGTTTTAACACCACCGGGCGTTTCTGCCAGTGACGTTCAAGAAAATCGGGCCAGTTAAGAGTGAGTTGGTATTCCATGTTAAGCATCCACAGGCTGGTATCTGCAACCGATTATAACGGATGCTTAACGTAATGCGTGAAGTATGGACATATTTATTCATCTTTCGGCGCAGAATGCTGGCGACCAAAAATCACCTCCATCCGCGCACCGCCCAGCATGCTCTCTCCGGCGACGATTTTACCCTCATATTGCTCGGTGATTTCGCGGGCTACCGCCAGCCCTACACCTTGCCCAGGGCGTAAAGTATCAACCCGTTGACCACGGTCGAAAATGACCTCTCGCTTGCTTAATGGAATACCGGGGCCATCATCCTCGACCACAATATAGAGATGCTCGTCGGTTTGCCTTGCAGAAATTTCGACAAACTCGAGGCAATATTTACAGGCATTATCCAGCACGTTGCCCATCACCTCGACAAAATCGTTCTGCTCACCGACAAAGCTGATCTCTGGCGAAATATCGAGAGAGATATTGACCCCTTTGCGTTGATACACTTTGTTCAGCGCTGAGGTGAGATTGTCCAGCAGTGGGGCGACCGGATGCAGCTCGCGGCTGAGCAATGTCCCGCCGCGCATACTGGCACGATGCAGGTAGTAGCCAATTTGCTGTGAAATGCGGCTGATTTGCTCCAGCATTACCGGCTCAGCATCACTGACGCTCATCTTTTCACTACGCAGAGAACGCAGCGTACTTTGCAGCACCGCCAGTGGCGTTTTCAGACTATGGGTCAGGTCGGTGAGCGTCGTACGGTATTTGTCGTAACGTTCGCGTTCACTTTTTAACAATCGGTTCAGGTTTCGTACCAGACTGGTCAGTTCTCGCGTTGTGGCTGGATTGAGCAATTCGCGGTTATGTTCTTCCAGTTCGCGGACTTCTTTTGCCAGGGCTTCGATGGGGCGTAAACTCCACCAGGCGGCGACCCACAGCAGCGGGATCACTAACAGCAGATTGGCTGAGAGCACATAGATAAACCAGCTCCAGACCATATAGGAACTTTTTAGCTCCACCGGAATGGTATCCACCACCACAATGGTTAATTTTGGCATCCGCGATGTTGCCGGGTAGACGTTTACTGCCACCGAGTGGGTCATCTCCGCGTCGTCATCATCTTCCCGCACTTCCTGCAACTGTTGCTGTATCGAATGATCTCCACTCAGCAAGAGGCTGGTATCGTTAACATCCGCTTCAATTTCATGAAAACCATTCGATTTCAGCCAGTCAGGCTGGATCATCTTCATCAGCCAGGGCACGTCACGTTGCGCCCATAAAAGCTGCCCGTTCTCATCATAAATTAGCGTCATGGTGGGGCTTTGCTTGTCGATATTTTCGGGTAACTCGACATGCAACTTATTGTTTTCCCACTTCGCAAGGGTATAGAACAGATTGCTCTCGCCACGTAACAGCCGAAACGTAGTTTTATCGAAACTGACGCTATAACCGATCAGCGCGACCATTCCGTAGGCAAGCGAAAGCACCAGTACTACCGCAGCCGTTGCCAACAGAAAACGTACCCGCAGTGAGAGCGGGAAAAAAAGACGCAGTAATTTTTTCATCAGCGCAATTCGAACAAATAGCCCTGGCCGCGAACGGTAGTAATCACTTCTTGCGGATATTGTGCCTGAATTTTTTTGCGCAGACGTCCCATCAGTACATCAATGGTATGGCTTTCCCGCAGCTCCGCATCCGGATAGAGTTGGAGCATTAACGAATCTTTGCTCACCACTTTGCCATTATTGCGTATCAACGTTTCCATAATGGTGTATTCGAACGCGGTCAGTTTGATCACTTCGTCATTAATAGATAATTCACGGCGAGAGAGATCAACCTGAAACGGGGGTAGCGAAATGACCTGTGAAGCCAGGCCGCTATTACGCCGCATTAATGCCTGCATTCGCGCCATCACCTCTTCAATATGAAACGGTTTAGTCACGTAATCATCAGCACCGGCACTTAATACTTCGACTTTGTCCTGCCAGCTTTCACGGGCGGTTAATACCAGAATCGGCAGTGAAACATCATTGCTACGCCAGCGGCGAATCAGTGACAGACCGTCCTCGTCAGGCAATCCGAGATCGACAATCGCAATATCCGGTAAATGTTCATTGAGATAATAATCGGCTTCTTTGGCATCTTCTGCGTCATCGACCTGATGACCAGCATCCTGAATCTGAACTTTAAGGTGGTGACGTAACAACGCATTGTCTTCAACAACCAGTACGCGCATTTTTATTTCTCCCTGTCTTAATTATTAAAATAGTGTAACGCGATTATGTGTTTATGGGGGTAAACATTAAATAAACCAGCGGGGAGGGGAGGTAAAGTGAAAAAAGAAAAAGTGGATAATTTTAATAAACAGGCCGGACAGCATCGCCATCCGGCACTGATACGAGTTTATTTCAGCTCATCAACCATGGTGATAGCTCGACCAATATAGTTAGCCGGCGTCATCGCTTTCAGGCGGGCTTTCTCTTCTTCTGGCAACGCCAGACCATCGATAAACTGCTTCATGCCTTCGGCGTCAACGCGCTTACCGCGAGTCAGCTCTTTCAGCTTCTCGTACGGTTTTTCGATGCCATAGCGACGCATAACTGTCTGGATTGGCTCAGCCAGCACTTCCCAGTTGTGATCCAGCTCATCCAGCAGATGGTCACGGTTTACTTCCAGTTTGCTCACGCCTTTCAGGGTGGATTGATACGCAATCAGCGCATAACCGATACCCACGCCGAGGTTACGCAGCACGGTGGAGTCGGTCAGGTCACGCTGCCAGCGGGAAACCGGCAGTTTGCTTGCCAGATGCTGCAATACCGCGTTGGAAAGGCCCAGATTCCCTTCGGAGTTTTCGAAGTCAATCGGGTTAACTTTATGCGGCATGGTGGAAGAACCAATCTCACCAGCAATGGTTTTCTGTTTGAAGTGGTTAAGGGCGATATAACCCCAGACGTCACGGTCAAAGTCGATCAGAATGGTGTTGAAGCGCGCAACGCAATCAAACAATTCGGCAATGTAGTCGTGCGGTTCGATCTGGGTGGTGTACGGGTTCCACTGAATACCCAGCGAGGTGACGAACTCTTCGCTGAACTGATGCCAGTCAACTTCCGGGTAAGCGGCGATATGGGCGTTATAGTTACCGACCGCGCCGTTGATTTTGCCGAGGATCTCCACCTGATTAAGCTGGCGGTACTGGCGCTCCATACGGTAGGCGACGTTTGCCATCTCTTTACCGATGGTTGACGGCGTGGCTGGCTGACCGTGGGTACGAGACAGCAGCGGGATATCGCGGTACTGAACGGCGAGATCTTTAATGCCATCAATCAGTTGACGCCAGTACGGCAGGATCACTTCATCACGCGCGGTTTTCAGCATTAATGCGTGGGAGAGGTTATTGATATCTTCCGAAGTACAGGCAAAGTGGATGAATTCAGAAACCGCGTGCAGTTCCGGGATCTCCGCCACTTTTTCTTTCAGGAAATACTCAACCGCTTTAACGTCGTGGTTAGTGGTACGCTCGATGGTTTTGATGCGTGCGGCATCTTCTTCGCTGAAATTGGCGACAATTGCATCAAGGTAACCGATTGCGTCGGCAGCAAAAGCAGGAACTTCCTTGATCGCTGCGTGCGCGGCCAGTTTTTGCAGCCAACGTACTTCAACTTGTACACGGAATTTCAGCAAACCATATTCGCTGAAAATCCCGCGCAGCGCGCTGACTTTATCGCCGTAGCGTCCATCGACAGGGGAAACGGCGGTCAGTGAGGATAATTCCATAGATCACAACTCCGGGGTTAAATGAGCAAGAATTTGTTTTGCCTGAGTGGTCAGGCGATTACGAGAAAACATCAGTTGCAGACGTCCGCCGCCGACCTGGTGCCAGAGCACGGCGGCGCGAATGCCTGCCAGCAGGGTTGCGCGAACTTTCGCCTGCACTTGTGGGCTTTGCAGTACAGCAGGGGAACCGGTGACCTGAATGCGCGGGCCAAGCGGGCTGATCACATCAACATAGATAGCAGCCATCGCGCTCATCAGCGTTTCGGACTGTAAATCGAAGTGTTCGAGCTGGCGTTGCAGGCCGTTGATCCGGTTGCCCAGAGTGTCGAGCGCGCCTTTCGCTGAGGAGAGTTTGCGCTCAAGCACCATCAAGCTGAGTGTGTAGCGGGTTAACTCAGCGTTTAAGCCCTGGCGACTGCTGGCATTGAGCACGCCGAGCAGGGTTTCCAGCCCGACGCGCAGGTTGGCTTCGCTACCGCCAAAACCGCCAGCGTCGAGCTGGGGTTCATATCAATAATACTGTTGAGTGAGACGTGTAGCGCATCGGCATCACAATGCCCCTGGTGAGCGAGTTGTTGCACCAGGCGTGCCGACTGACAAATACCGGCCAGGGCGAGGGTGATGTCATAGTAATTCTTTGCCACGTTCACTGCTTCCTTGTTTTAAGTAAAGATAATAATCAGACCGGCAGCGGCAGACGCTG
>OAWA01001604.1_pt1 | contig 9988 bp, 10 predicted proteins | sample 1516971 | NCBI WGS metagenome assembly OAWA01 (sample SAMEA2580097, study PRJEB22360) | human gut metagenome | biome: human gut; feature: human-associated habitat; material: faeces | place: Denmark | collected 2008/2010
AGAAAACAGCCGCTTCTTTTTTTGATACTTTTGTTTAGGAGATAATCTCCTGGAATAATGGTTTTAAAGCCGGGTAAAGTTTCTGGAATTTCCGGTAACAGTTCTCGTATTTCCCAGTCAGTTCCGGATCCGGTTCTACCGTCTCCACGACCCGTATAAGCCTCCCTGCGGCTTCTTCCACACTTTCATACTCACCGCATCCGACCGCCGCCAGGATCGCACCGCCAAGAGCCGGTCCTTCTTCGCTTTTGATCACGTCCACCTTGAGATTCATGATGTTCGCCACCATCTTTTTCCAAAGCGGGCTCTTTGCCCCGCCTCCGCATATCCTCGTGCGTGTAATGGAAATTCCAAGGCTTCTCGCAATCTCCAGGGAATCCCTAAGTCCAAATACTACGCCTTCCAGCACCGCCTGGGTCATTTCCTCCCTGGTCGTATCCATCGTCATTCCCACAAAGACAGCCCGTGCTTTCGGGTCATTGTGTGGCGAACGCTCCCCCATCAGGTATGGAAGATAGAACACCTGGTTTTCCCCGAGTCTAAGGATCCCTTCCTGCTCTTTTGCGAAATCAGACGTCTTCAAGATTTCTTCCATCCACCATTTATTGCAGGAAGCCGCACTCAGCATACATCCCATCAGATGGTACTGCCCGTCCGCATGGGCAAAAGAATGAAGCGCATTGTTTTGATCCACCCGGAAATGTTCACTGGAGATAAAGATGGTTCCACTTGTCCCAAGGGAGATATTGCACATCCCCTCACCCACAGTTCCGGTGCCCACGGCCGCTGCCGCATTGTCACCCGCTCCCGCGATGATCTTCACCTGCTCGGGAAATCCGAGTTCACTGGCCACCTCCGGCTTCAGCGTGCCTACCACGTCGTAACTCTCATAGAGATCAGGGAGCTGATCTCTTCTGACGCCACAGAGCTCCATCATCTCTTCCGACCAGCAGCGGTGTTTCACATCAAGAAGCAACATTCCGGATGCATCTGAATAGTCGCTGCAAAACACCCCAGACAGGCGGTAAGCCAAATAATCTTTTGGCAGCATAATTTTTCGGATTCTTGCGAACTGATCCGGCTCGTTCTCCTTCATCCATAAAATCTTCGGAGCCGTGAATCCTGTAAACGCAATATTAGCTATATATTCGGACAACCGCTCTTTTCCGATCACCTCATTGAGATAATCCGTCTCCTTTGTTGAACGCCCGTCGTTCCAGAGGATCGCCGGACGGAAGGCCGTGCATCTGACCACCAAAACTGATACCTGCCACTTCCTGACGGTTAATATCCTCTGTCAACTCCCGGATCCCCTCGATACTCTTCTCATACCAGTCCACCGGATTCTGTTCCGACCAGCCCGGATGTGGGAATGAAATCGGGTATTGCTTTGAAACAATCTTCCGGATTTTCCCTTCCGAGTCCATCAAAAGCAGCTTCACCGCCGAGGTGCCAAGATCCACACCAATATAGAACATCCGCAATTCCTCCTTCTGTCGCTTACGCAAATGGATTTTCTGTTTTGTAACGTACTCCTCTAGGCTGGTTGTAGCCGATCTCATCCATGTCCACACCGATGTAGCGGAATACTTCGTACAGCGTCTTACCGTAGTGTCCAAACGCAACTGCCCCGTGATGCGGGTAATTGCCTTCAATGAGGACATGGCGATAAAATCTTCCCATCTCAGGGATAGCGAAAATCCCGATAGAGCCGAATGATCTGGTTGCTACCGGAAGTACTTCACCCTGTGCAATGTAAGCCCGCAGTTTATTATCAGCCGTACTTTGGAGACGATAAAAAGTGATGTTCCCCGGTAGGATATCTCCTTCCAGAGTGCCCTGTGTCACCTCTTCCGGAAGGGTACGCGCCATAATCATCTGATATTTCATCTCACAGGAAGAGAGTTTCCCGGAAGCAGTGTTTCCGCAGTGGAATCCCATAAAGGTATCTTTGAGCGTGTAATCATATTTGCCCTTGATTTCTGTCTCATACATATCATTTGGAACGGTATTATTAATATCAAGCAGGGTGACAGCGTCCTGGCTTACGACTGTTCCGATGTACTCGCTGACTGCACCGTAGATATCCACCTCGCAGGATACCGGAATCCCCTGCGCGGTCAGACGACTGTTCACATAACACGGTACAAAACCAAACTGTGTCTGGAAGGCAGGCCAGCATTTCCCGGCAATCGCCACGTATTTTCTGTATCCCTTATGATCACGGATCCAGTCTTTGAGCGTCAGCTCATACTGCGCCAGTTTGGGCAGAATCTCCGGTTTTTTATTGCCTGCTCCCAGTTCCTCTTCCATCTCTTTTACGATTTCCCAAATCCGCTCGTCTCCTTCATGTTTGTTGAATGATTCAAAAAGATCCAGTTCAGAATTCTCCTCGATCTCCACTCCAAGATTGTAAAGCTGCTTGATCGGCGCGTTACACGCCAGGAAATTAAACGGACGTGGCCCAAAGCTGATAATCTTAAGATCCTGCAGCGCAATCACAGCCCTTGCGATAGGAACAAACTCATGGATCATGTCCGCACAGTCGGCAGCGTCTCCTACCGGATATTCCGGTATATACGCTTTGATATTGCGGAGCGAGAGATTGTAGCTTGCATTTAACATTCCACAATAAGCATCCCCTCTTCCCTGGCAGAGATGATCCCCGGTCTCCTCCGCTGCCGCTACGAACATCTTCGGTCCGTCAAAATGCTTTGCAAGCAGTGTCTCTGAAATCTCCGGTCCGAAGTTTCCAAGGTATACGCAAAGTGCGTTGCATCCTGCCTTCTTGATATCTTCCAGCGCCTGCACCATGTGGATTTCACTCTCTACGATGCAGATCGGACATTCATAGATGTCTTCTGCCGGATATTTCTCCTTGTAGGCTTTCACCAGATTTCCTCTTCTCGTTACGGAAAGGCTCTCCGGAAAACAGTCTCTGCTCACCGCTACAATTCCTAATTTTACTTTTGGCATATTCATTTCCAGACTCATCTTTTTCCTCCTGATTATTTAGAGTGTGATCTTTTATACGGCACCTTAAAAGTCCGTTCCATGTTCATTGCTCTTTTTCAATGATTATATCAGTTCTTTTTTGTCTTTTTCCACCCATATTTTAGCTAATCTTTGGCATTTTTTTGTCCTCTTCGATATTCACTTGGCAGAATTCCGTATTTCTTTTTAAATTCCCTTGTAAATGCTTTCTGATTGGGAAATCCATTGTTCAAAGCAATCTCACCAATCGTATGATCAGTATTGGCAAGTTCCTGAAACCCATACTCGATCCGTACATTCTGGAGATAGGTCTTATAATTGGTCTGTGCGTATTTCCGGAACATCCGCGAGAGATATGACGGAGAGTAGCCAAATCTGTCTGCCACCATCTCCAGAGACAGCTCCTTCGTATAATTCTCCCGGATATAATCTGTGATCGTGGAAAGTCGGTTTAATTTTCGGTAATGACGGATTTCCTCCGGCAAAATCTCCCGCTTTCGGTATTTCGTAAGCAGCAGATAAACCAGCATGAAAAAATCGCTCTGCACCTTCCATTCATATTCACTCCCTCTCTCTTGGAGTTCCTGGTACATACTCCCGATCAATTCCATGATTTTTGAATCCTGCCGTTTCGGACTGTGGGTAAACAAAATCAGTCCCTCGCCTGTCTCCACATTCCGCAAAACATTCATCGGAATCTGAAGGACAATCGTCCGGTTTGCTTCAGGTGAAGAGATCGAATGAATCTCATTGGAATTCAGAAGTATAAATTCTCCCGAGCCAAGTGGATACTCCTCCTCATTTATAAAAAAGGCTAGTGTTCCCTCAAAGACCGCAAAGATCTCAATCGAACGGTGCCAATGCTTCTCCCTCACATAGTGTCCGTCTTTCCCCTCAAACTGAAACAGCTTGAATGGAAATCCTTCGTTTGGAATAATCAGTTCGTGTTCAAAGCCCATATAGCGCTCCTTCTCCTTTTTACAAAGCGAAAGCGGATCCCATGCCGACGCATCAAATCCGCTCTTTTTGTATCCTGATCAAGTTACACAAAAATCAGGAAATATGCCAGAACGACAACTCCCAGAATAATACGGTAATATCCGAATACGGTAAAATCGTGCTTCTTAATGTATCCCATAAGGAACTTGATCGCAAAAACAGATACAAGGAAAGATACCACGCATCCTACCAGCAGGATGATGATCTCCTGGCCCGTGTAATGAAAACCGAACTTGAGCAGTTTCAATCCGCTGGCCGCTACCATGGTAGGAATTGCGAGGAAAAAGGTGAACTCAGCCGCCACCGGTCTTGCCACGCCAATGAGCAAAGCTCCTACAATCGTCGCTCCGGACCTGGAAGTCCCCGGCACCATTGCAAGTACCTGAAAGCACCCTATCCCAAGAGCGGTCCAGTAAGTCAGCTCTTTTAACTTTGTCACCCTTGGACTGCGTTGCTTATTCCACTTCTCGATCACGATAAACAAGATGCCATAAATGATCAGCATCAGAGAAATGACAACATAGTTAGAGAGCTTCTCATCCACAATATCATCGATAAACAGTCCCACCGCAGATGGAATACAAGCTACCACCACTTTCATCCAAAGCTCGATCGTATTCCAGCGCTGCTTCGCCGATTTCTTTGGCGAAAATGGATTCAACTTGTGGAAATAGAGCACAATCACGGCAATTACCGATGCAAGCTGAATCACAACCTTAAACATATTCATAAAGTCGGCACTGACATTCATGTGCAGAAACTCATCAACCAAAAGCAGATGTCCGGTGCTGCTGATCGGCAGCCACTCTGTAATGCCCTGTACAATGCCAAGTATAATAGAAATAATAATATCCACGTTCCTACCTCCCTTATCTCAATACAAATTTCTCAATCGCTTTTGCCACACCATCCTCGTCATTACTTCCTGTGACATAGTCGGCATACTTTTTGACTTCCTCATTTCCATTCGCCATAGCGACTCCAAAGCCCACCGCCCGAAGCATGGCCAGATCATTCAGTCCATCCCCGCATGCCATGATCTCTTCCTTCTCAATGCCAAGAATCTTTCCAAGCATAAGCAGGCCGTTTCCTTTATTGACTCCCCTGGCGTTGACTTCAATATTATTTGCAAGTGCGCCGGTAACGGCAAGATCTGTCTTCTCCTTCAGACGCCTCATCGCTTCCTCCCGTTCGCTCCTCTTTGCGAAGACCGCCTGTATCTTATCCAATCCGAAAGAATATTCTTTCATTTTGTCCCGGACATTCTCCACCCGTTTCCTTGTCCTCCAGATATACTCCCGCATGGCCGGATCTTCATAATACCGTTCCAGATGTTCCACCTCCAAGCGGTTCGCATAACCGACGCCGTCATAGTAGACGTCCTTCAACGTATCATACTCCTCAAATACGTCCAATACGGCGCACGCATCTTCCCTGGAAAGAAGATTCTCATATAACAGCCGATTACCATCTTCCCGGTCGTAAATCCTCGCTCCATTGGCCGTAAGAATATAGCGCATCCCCGGAAACTCCCGCATAAAATCCGGTACTCCCAAAAGTGGTCTCCCGGTCGCCACCAGAACAATCATCCCCTGGCAGATGGCTTCCTTTAGTATCTCCTTCGAATAAGTGGTAAGCTTCTTCTCCCGGTTCAGAAGCGTCCCGTCCAGATCCAGTCCAATCATCTTAATTGTTCTCATAGATCGTAAGTTCCTTTCTCTCCCTCGAATACCGATATTGCTTTTTCGTCACTCGGTACCGGCTCTGCATCCATCCTTGCTCCGCAAACTGAATCATAGAGCGAACAGCCCTTTCATCGGACTGTGGAGCAAATAAAAGCATATCTCTGGCGGGAACCAAAATCAGCACGTCATCTTCAAGCTTTTGGGTGCAGGTCTCCCAGATATGACGAAGGCACAGAGCACTCGCCTCGTGTATCCCGTCCGCAATCACTCCAAATCCACCAAAAAGGGTATTAGAAAAGACGAACTCCACATCCCGCGCCAGATTTTCACAGGCTGTCTGATAAAGCATTTCCGTACTTACCCCGTCTGGCACCATACTATCCTTTAGAATTTCATAGGAATCTTCTCCCTGATGTACTACAAATACCGTCATCAGTCCGTCCACAAAAGACAAAAGCGGCGTATCCTCCGGGGAGTACCCCTCTCGCCTCCATCCTTCCTCATCCTCAGGAATCTCACGCACCCACGGGTAAATTCTTAAACGGTATGTCTCAAACTCTGCTTCTTTTGATTTACCTCCCATTTTTGCTTTCCTTTCTGCATAAATTTCTATAACAGTTCATCCACAAGGCCGCAAATCCGGGCTGTCATACCTGAACTGTTACAGACTTTGTCCTACATAATTATTTATATTCTATCAAAATTTGATTAATTCCGCAATTTATAGTATACTCTATCTGTATTTATTTTTACGAAAGGATTCGGTATGATGAAAGCAAAACTTAAACCTTTACTGCGTGCATGTACTGCTTTTACCTGTGCCACCGTTCTCATGGCGTCCCCCGTTCTTGTATCTGCGGGAGATTCCGTATCCGATCTGGAGCAGGAGACACAGAATCTTCAGTCCGAATTACAGGATTTGAATGAGCAGCTTTCTTCTATCAGCGGGGAGATCACCTCTCTTGCATCGAAGATCGAAAGCACGAATAAGGAAGCGGAGCAGGCGGAGCTTGATCTGGCCGCGGCACAGGTGAATGAGGATTTGCAGTATCAGTCCATGAAAAAGCGTATCCAGTACATATACGAAAACGGAAACGTCTCTTTTCTGGAGATTCTGTTTACTTCCGACAGTATGGGAGAATTTCTGAACCGTGTAGACTTTGTGGAGCGGGTTACAGACTATGACCGCAAGATGCTCAAAGAGCTTCAGGATCTGCGTCAGGATATCGACCAAAAAGAGAAAAATCTAAAAAAACAAAAAGAGGAATTGGACGCCATGAAACAGGAGATGACGTCCAAGCAGTCAGAACTGAATTCCCGCATTTCATCAACTAGCGGGCAGCTTTCTGCTTCTTCCCAGGCGCTAGCCAAGGCAAAGGCAGCCGAAGAAGCGGCAAAGAAGGCATTGGAGACGACAAAGGACTCCTACCATGCAGCCGGCACAGAGGAACTGGCATCCAATCATTCATCTGACAAGAATTCAGGAAAGAATCAATCTTCCTCAGATCAAAAACAGGAATCATCCTCTCAGAAACCGGAAGATCATAAAAAACCATCCGGAGGCGGCTCTTCTGGAAGTACAAACAACAGCAACAATAACAACACGGGCAATTCCGGGACACAGAAACCGGGCACAGGCGGATCGACAACACAGAAGCCTGCTGCTCCTGCCGAGACGACAGACCTTGTCCTGTTTGCGGCTATTCTGGAATGTGAGGCAGGTTCTAGCGGCTATGATGGGCTGCTTGCTGTTGCCACCGTCATTATGAACCGTGTAGAAAGCCCGAGATATCCTAACACATTAAAAGGTGTTATTTATCAAAGTGGACAGTTCTCACCGACCTGGAATGGAAGTCTCAACCGTGTTTTAGAGCGCGGACCGAGTTCTCTTTGTTATCAGGTGGCAAGAGACGCCCTGAACGGCAAACGTCTGTCATCCGTCAGCGGATGCTATCAGTTCCGTGCCGCATACACTGGACACATTGGAACTGTTGTAGGTGGAAACGTCTTTTTCTAACGATAAGTGACAAACAGGAACTATAAAAAGTACCCTAGGGTATGGCGAAATCATCAGCTTAGATGATTAGACGCTTCCCCTATGATATGAAAAATCCAGGCTAAATCTTTGTATTTGTAGATTCAGCCTGGATTTTTGCATGTTAATATCTGATCACGGCAAGTACAATGAACAGTATTCCGCTCATCCATGACAGATCGAAAGGAAGGCGCTGCTGTATCCTTGCACCGACAAAAAGTCCTGAGCAGATAAATACTACCCCGACGAGGAAAGAGGCCAGTACGGTCAAAAGGACCGGTATTTTAAGAAATGCCGCCATCGTGCCGGAGATGAGACTGTCTATGGACATGGCAATGGAGAAGAAAAAGGTTTCTCTCCACGACAAAATTTTATTCCTGTCCTCATCGGCTTCTAATGGATCTGTGTAGATACTGATGATGAAGCTGAGGCTAGAAATCGAAAAACAGATATCTCTGCGGACAGATTCATGATATTTCAGATAATGGCGTATTGCAGAATCGATAAGTTTAAGAGCCCCCAGGAAGAATAGACTTGAGCAGCAGACAACCCTGGTAAATGTCTCGGGGATGAAGCTGTCAATGATGTTTCCAAAGATGAGGGAAATGCCCAGGCACAGGCTGCATATCCCACTGACCGCACCGATTTGCGGCAAAGTCAATTTCACACGGTCAGCCCCGTAAGCGATGCCTGCGGTAAAGGTGTCTACGCACAGAGCGCAGACCAGTAGCAGTACATGGATAAACATAGTGATACCTTCTGTTTACAGCGGATGCCTCATGGATCTCTCTTCGGCATCTCTTTTTCTAACAGTATATTCATACTCTGGATTTTGGAAACATTCAGTGAAATATTTCCTCTCACGGATGCATATACTTTGGGGAGACGACCTATGAAAGGCGGTCAGAAAAATTGACAGTCGGTTATTATATATTGATGTTTTCACTGGGACTTGTACTTCTCGTGTGGGGGAGCGGGCTCTTCGTTGACAGTGCTGTGTCACTTGCGAACCGGTTCAGACTGCCAGAAGTGCTTATTGGCGCAACGATTGTAAGCCTGGGCACGACCCTGCCCGAAACGCTGTTCTCGACAATGGCGTCAGTAAAAGGGTTGCCTGACATGGCTCTTGGAAATGCTCTTGGTTCCATTCTGTGCAATACAGGCTTTATTGCCGGAACGCTGATATTCCTGCGGCCGGTCCTTCTTAAGTCTCGGGAGGTGAAGGACGTGCGGACGGGACTTTGCTTTCTTGGAACAGCTCTCGGCTTGTATGCGTCCTGCGGATATCTCACCGGCGGCCTGCCCCGGACAGCAGGAATCACTCTACTGTGTCTTTGTATAGCGTTTTTCCTGAATTCCATAAGACGGGCGATGGGGTATGGACATCACACACACCGGAACGTCGGTCGAAGGGAACGTGCCGGTTCCGTTGTATCTGCACAAGGCGCAGCATACACTTTGGAACCCCTGACAGAAAAGCAGGAGTTCGGTATCAGCGACGTCATTCGTCTCATTCTCGAAGCGGGCGTTATTTACATAGGTGCAGGTTTCCTCGTGGAGTACGGACCGAAACTGGCCCGGGTCTTTAGCGTGCCCGAATCCATCATATCTCTTACCTTCATAGCGCTGGGAACCTCTCTTCCCGAACTTGCAACCTCATTGACTGCCCTGAAGAAAAAGCACTCGTCTCTTTCTCTTGGAAACATCATCGGAGCAGACATATTGAATTTCGTGCTGGTGGGTGGTCTCTCGGCAGTGATATGCCCCATCACATACACAGACAGTGTAATGAAGCTGGAGCTGCCATTCATATTCCTTGTACTATTTCTGATGTGCGTCCCATCCATCATAAAAAAGAAAGCAGGGCGTATTCAGGGCGCCCTGCTCCTCGGAAGTTATATATTATATCTGTCTGTGATTTGGTAGATCATCTCTGCCTCCTCAGCCTATTTACCGCAAATTTCGAAATTTGCTTTCAAACAGCTCGCTTACTTCTCTTTTACGATATCGGCCCGGTCAATCGTTCCGGGCCATGATTTAAAATCTCCATAAATTCATCCCCGGTGATCGTCTCATGCTCATACAGATATCTGGCAATATCATGGAGCTTCATAATATTTTCTTCCAGAATCCTCTTTGCCTTCTCATGCTGCGTCCGCACAAGCTCCACAACCTTCTTGTCAACATAGGAGGCTGTCTCGTCCGAGCATGATAACGATGCGTCCCCGCCCAAATATTGATTGCTAATATGCTGGAGCGCCACCATATCAAACTC
>OAWA01001607.1_pt1 | contig 9974 bp, 9 predicted proteins | sample 1516971 | NCBI WGS metagenome assembly OAWA01 (sample SAMEA2580097, study PRJEB22360) | human gut metagenome | biome: human gut; feature: human-associated habitat; material: faeces | place: Denmark | collected 2008/2010
TTGGCCTGCTGCCTGCTTCTGGCCGCTGCCTTTTCTTTCAGGACGGCAAGGGCCTTTCGGATGGAGGGGCGTTCCTGCTGTTTGAGCTTCTTGGCCGTAAACTCCTTAAACGCCTGTTCCAGATTGTCCGCCTGCTTGGATTTGAAAATCACGATATACCGGGGCGGATGGGTGGTGCGGTCTTTCCGCAGGGTGAAATCAATTCCGTATTTCTTGGCGCAGGGCCGAAACAGGCCGATGTTGGCATCGGTGATTTCAATGTTGGACAGGGCGGAGCCGTCCTTTTTGAGCTGCCGCAAGCTCTGTTTTCCGTGATGTGCCTTTCCTGTCCCTTTCTGCCGGGCGGCCAGAAATTTCTTCATGGCCGCCTGCAATACCTGGCCGGTGAGCTTGCCCGTCTTAACCGCTAACGCGATGGTTTTCTGTTCGATTTCTTCCTGCAACTGCTATCCCTCCTTGGAAGTCAAAGCAGGCAGGCGGCACGGCTTAGATACGCACCCGCAGGCCGGAAAGGTCGTTGGTGCGAATACCTACCAGATACCAGTTCTCAGCCATTTCCATGCGGGTGGGCCTCCATCTGCCGCCTACCAGTACATCGAAGGTTTCTCCGCAGTGCAGGCCGCCGTAGTAGTCCGCTAGGTCAAAACGGATGTCATAGCGGTCTGCCTGCTCGTCAAAAATCAAAGTTCCCTGTTTCATAGGGCTGTCCTCCTTTTTCAGATTTTGCCGGTGTTCATATCGTGGGCCACCAGTGCCGTGTAATAGCCGTTGATGGTGCTTGGGGCGTTGAACAGAACCGCCAGCAGGTATTTCTTGATATTTCGGATTTCCGTGGTGTTTTTGCTGATACAGTCAAAGACAAACTCCATGTGGGAGCTGTTCAGCTTCATCAACTTGGATTTCACCAGCTCAGCGGGGTAATCGTCCCCGGCAATGCGGATGGTCGTTCGGGCGCTGCATACGGTTTCCACCAGCAAGTCCACGATCTCGTCCAGCAGTTCCCGGTCAATCCCCTTGGTGTGCTGGCAAAGGTGTTCATACTCGATGTTATCCTTGATGATTTCCCGATAAACCGCTACGGCGCTCTGTGACTTCGCTCCCGTTCCTTTCCGTTCCGGCGGCGCAGCCGCTGCTTTCTCCAAAGGAGAGGGAGGGGAAAGGATAGGAATGGAATCGGTAATTCGTCCATCTGTATTTGATTTCTCTTTACTTGATCTATCTTTATTTATTTGCGTTGGATTTTCCGGTGTCGGGTTATCCGATGTTGGATTTTCCAACACCGGGTTTTCCAATATCGGCTGTTCCAACACCGATGCTTCGGTCTGCGGCTGCTCGTAGATGGTATAGAGCATATCTGCCATCTTTCCCTTGCCGTCCCGGTTCTGCTGTCGGGTGATATATCCGGCCCGTTCCAGCTCCCACACCGCCGTCCGTATGGCGTCGATGCTTTCCCGATTTATCAAAGACAGGCCCTTTAGCGTGTAGTCCCAGCCCTCCGGCAGAGAGAGCATTTGCGATAACAGGCCCTTGGCTTTCAGGGACAAGTCCTTATTCCGCAGGTGGTGGTTGGACATCACCGTGTATCCTCGGTTTTTCTCCACTCGAAAAACTGCCATCTTGTCGCACACTCCTTTCACTTGAAATTTCACCGTGTCAAAGACGGTGAGCTTGCCCGGCTGGTAAGGACATTCTGCGTAGATGCAAAACTGATACTTCCAGTGTGGGCGGTAAAATCGGCAAGTGCCGCAGTCCTCCGGCGCTCCGGCCTCGCCGCTGTCAAAATGATCTGCGCCTGGCCTTGTCTGCATGAGCTGTTCAAAGGCCCGGTCGCTGCCGGACGTAAAGTACATAGGCGGTCGCTCCTTCCTCTATTTGGGCGCAAAAAAGCGGCGTCCTGATCTCCCCAAAGGGAAAAGAGAACGCCGCCGTCTGCGGTGTCGTATTCGATTTTTCGATGTGCGCTGTTTGGGATAGTGGGCTTCATGGGAAAGGACAGCGTGTCAAGGCTCCCTCCGAATGTAGTAAATGGGTAGTAAATTCGGTGTCCTTATCCCGTGATTTGCCCGTATTTCCGGGCTTTTTTGAAATAATCAGAGTTTTTATTATGAAAAGTTTAATGATATCTCCCTGCTTGCTGATTTAATGGGCCACGAAAGCATTGAAACAACCCGCATCTACCTAACAAAATCAACACAGGAGCAGCGGGAGCTGATTGACAAAATAGTTACCTGGTAATATTTTGCACCGTTATTGTGCTATAGATATACGGAAATTCCGGCGGTCCCGACCGGCCGCCGGATATCTCCCGCCCTTACCCGGAACACAAATATTATAGACCCCCACCTCTTACATTTTCCGAAGTTATCCATTACTATATTATTTATTGGAAAAATTAACCACACAAGAGGAGGTATTACATCATGACAGCCACACCAAGATTAATGTCCAATCATGCATTGGACCAGTTTCAGAAATATCTCATGACCCATAACAAATCTCCAAATACCATCTGCGTGTACCGCTATGCGGTAGAACAGTTCTATCATCTGTATCCTCAGCTGACCCCCCGCAACCTTCAGCTTTATAAGGTATATCTTTTGGAACATTACAGGCCCCAGACCGTGAATCTGCGCATACGGGCGCTGAACTGCTACATGGAATACAGGCAGGCCTCCATCACCCCTGTTTCCATGATAAAGATACAGCAGAAAACATATCTGGATAAGATTATCAGCCAGGCTGATTATGAATATCTGAAGCGGTGCCTGGCGGAGAGCGAAGAATATACCTACTATTTTATTGTGCGCCTCATAACCGCCACAGGAGTGCGTATCAGTGAGCTGATTACCTTTCAGATTGAGGACGTGCACACCGGACACAAGGATATCTATTCCAAAGGCAATAAGATGCGGCGTGTCTATATCCCCCGCGGACTGGTCCGCGAGCTGCAGGAATGGCTGGCTGCCACACACCGGAGCACCGGCCCCCTGTTCCTCAACCGCTTTCACTCCCCCATCTCCCCGTCAGGCATACGGGCCCAGTTCAAGGTATTTGCAGCCCGGTACGGTCTGGACCCCGAGGTGGTGTATCCCCATAGCTTCCGGCATCGTTTTGCCAAGAATTTTATTGAAAAATGCGGGGATATATCCCTTTTATCCGACCTGCTGGGACATGAGAGCATTGAAACCACCCGTATTTACCTCCGGCGCAGCAGCAGTGAACAATACCGTATAGTCAACAAAGTAGTGGACTGGTAGGGGGCGCGTCATGAAGGAACTTAAGATTAGCGTTATTTATGGCGGCATCTGTCCTCCCCAGGCAGACCCCTCTATGTATAATCCTGACAATTATCAGGCAAACTTACAGTATTTCCATGATTTCCTGCAACGGCGGGGCTCCTCTGCAAATACCATCGACTCCTATCTCACCTCTGTCCGGCATTTTCACAGTCTGTACCGTGATGTTACCGTGGAGAATCTCCAGTCTTACAAAGCATGGCTTATGGAACGCTACAAACCCAGCACAGTGAACACGCGAATATATGGAATCAACCAGTATGTGGCGGCCCTCCAGTCCGGCGGGGACATAAGTGACACCGGACCATATACCCCTGCTGCCTCCATTGATTTTCTGGAACCTTATAAACTTCCCTCTGTCCGGCATCAGCAAAAGCCCTTTCTTAACAATGTTATATCCAAAAGGGATTATGAGCGTCTGAAACGTGGCCTGAAACGGGATAATAATATGTTCTGGTATTTTGTGGTCCGCTTTCTGGGTGCCACGGGTGCCAGGGTCAGCGAGCTGATCCAGATTAAGGCGGAGCATATGCAGATTGGCTGCATGGATTTGTATTCCAAGGGCGGAAAGGTGCGCCGCATCTATTTTCCCGAAAAACTCTGCGGGGAAATGCTGTCCTGGCTGGACAGCCGTCAGATACAGACCGGTTTTATATTCACCAACCGACGGGGCAATCCCATTACTCCCAGGGGCATAAGCAGCCAGCTGAAGGTGCTGGCAAAAAAGTACCGGATATGCCCGGATACCGTCTACCCCCACTCATTCCGGCACCGTTTTGCCAAAAACTTTCTGACTAAATTCAATGATATTTCGCTTCTGGCCGACCTTATGGGCCATGAGAGCATTGAGACCACACGAATCTATCTGACCCGTTCCTCCGACGAGCAGAGAGAGCTTATTGACAGAATTGTCACTTGGTAGATTGCATTTTCTCAAAAAAAACAGTATCATAAAAGAAACTCGCAAAGGATGGTTTATATGTACGAATATACGTGGTATCAATGGCTTACATTCTTTTTTATATACTGCTTTTTCGGGTGGATTTTTGAATCCACCTATGTTTCTGCGAAAACAGGTCACTTTGTGAACCGCGGTTTTCTGCGCCTTCCCCTGCTTCCCCTGTATGGAACAGGCGCCGTGATGATGCTGTGGGTATCCCTCCCGGTCAAGGACAACCTGTTTCTGGTGTACCTGGCAGGCGTTATTGCCGCCACCATTCTGGAATACGTCACCGGCTGGGGCATGGAAAAGCTGTTTAAAATGAAATACTGGGATTACAGCAACCAGAGATTCAACGTGAAGGGGTATATCTGCCTCAGCTCCTCCATTGCCTGGGGTTTTCTGACCATTTTCCTCACAGAGGTGGTGCACCGCCCCATTGAGCACTATGTCCTGGGGCTACCTGTTATGGTGAACATTATCTTTGTGCTGATTACCTCCCTGCTGTTTGCAGCGGATACGGCTGAGTCCGTAAAAACCGCCCTGGATTTGGCCAAGGTGCTGGATGCCATGACCGACATGCGGGCCGAGCTGGACGATATACAGGTACAGATGGCCCTGTTAAAGGCAGAGACCAGCGAGCGCGTTGCAGAGGCCAGAGAGGAAGCGGCTGCCAGGCTCAGCCGGATGAAGTCAGGAGCTGCCGTCCATGCGGCTGCATTGAAGGATGACACGGCTGAACGCCTGAATGAACTGGTGGAGAACACCATGGAGAAAATGAGCGGATTCGTGGAGGGTACCGCTGAAAAGATGGGCGGGCTGGTGGAAAACACAGCCGAAAAGGTGGCCCGGACAGCGGAACGGCTGTCAGAGCTTACAGAGGACGCGGCTGCCAGGGTATCCGGTACGCTGGCACAGCGGTCCTGTCCGCTCCCGGCAGGCAATACAGCGTGACGAGCTTAACAAAAGTGCTGTCCAGGATCGAAAGGATAAACTGGCCGCCCTGTCCCAGCGCCTTGTATCCATTACCGAAAAACGCCATATGCTTTCCACCCATATGGACTTCTACCAGAGAGGCATACTAAAGGGCAATCCCACTGCCTCCTCTTCCCGGTTCGCTGAAGCGTTGAAGGAACTGCGCGAAATTGCGGACAGGAAGAATCCGGATGAACATGATGCAAACTAATGTCCTGTTTTCTTTTACGCAAAAAATACCCTGACAGCTTTACACATCTGCTTTTTCTGTGTCCTGCTGCCAGGGTATTTATGATTCAATTATACTTTTATGGTTCTTTCACATCCGATGACACATTACATCATCTTATCCACCATGGCCATCACAGCCGCGCCCAGCGCTTCAGACTTGGCGTCGGCATCCTCCATGGAGCTGCCCTTGATACCATAGTAGAACTTAATCTTAGGCTCTGTTCCGGACGGTCTCACACAGATCCATGCGCCGTCGTTTAAATCATAGTACAGCACGTTGGAGGAAGGAAGGCCTGTAGGCTTTACTTCCCCGGAAGCCATATCCTTTATGGTATCCAGCTTGTAATCCCTGGCGGAAACCACCTTATAACCGCCCACCTCTTTTGGTGTATTGTTCCTCAAAGTCTCCATGATGGACTGAATCTTAGCCAGGCCCTCAATACCGGATAAGCCGATAGACTTAACCGCATCCTTGTAATAGCCGTACTTCTCATACATGGCAACCATGGCATCCCACAGGGTCATTCCCTTCTGCTTATAGTAAGCAGCTGCCTCGCAAAGGGCTGCGGTAGCGGAAATGGCGTCCTTGTCACGGGCATAGGTGCCAATCAGACATCCATAGCTCTCCTCCATACCAAAGAGGTATGTGCCGCGGCCTGTCTTCTCATTCTTTAATACCTGCTGCCCAATCCACTTGAAACCGGTGAGCACTTCAATCAGTTCACAGCCGTATTCCTTTGCCACTGCGTCAATCAGATTGGTGGAAACAATGGATTTGATGACCTGCCCGTCATCCGGAATCTTGCCTGCTGCCTTTTTCTGGCTCAGCACGTACTCACACAGAAGGGAACCGGACATGTTGCCTGTCAGCGGGATGTACTCTCCTGACCCGGCGTCCTTAACATATACGCCCAGACGGTCTGCATCCGGATCCGTAGCCAGAACCAGGTCCGCATTCTTTTCCGCGGCCAGCTTAAGGCCCAGTGAAAATGCTTCTGCTGCTTCCGGATTTGGATAGCTTACCGTAGGGAAGCCGCCGTCCGGCAGTTCCTGCTCAGGCACTACATATACATGGGTGAATCCCAGTTCCTTCATCACTCTTCTGGCCGGAATATTTCCTGTGCCGTGAAGCGGCGTGTACACAATGCTGATCTGGTCCTGCATCTCATCAATGGCCTTCTGGTTCACAACCTGGGCCTTGACCTGGGCAATGTACTTATCGTCGATTTCCCTGCCGATAACCTCATACTTGCCTGCTGCTGCGGCAGATGCCTCGTCCGTGGTCTTTACCGTGGACAGGTCCTCTATGGCCAGCACTTCCTCTGTCACACCTTTGTCATGAGGCGGTGTAAACTGGGCGCCGTCCTCCCAGTATACCTTGTATCCGTTGTACTCAGGCGGGTTATGGCTGGCTGTAATATTGATGCCGGCTATACATCCCAGTTCCCTCACTGCAAAGGACAGCTCAGGTGTGGGACGCAGGGACTCGAACTTGTATGCCTTGATTCCGTTGGCTGCCAGAGTCATGGCCGCCTCCATGGCAAATTCCGGGGACATATGGCGGGAGTCATATGCAATCGCCACGCCCTTATCTGCTCCGCCCTGCTTTATAATGTAGTTGGCAAGGCCCTGGGTGGCACGTCTCACCACATAAATATTCATCCGGTTAATGCCGGCGCCGATAACACCTCGCAGTCCTGCTGTTCCGAACTCCAGGTCCATATAAAAACGCTCTTTAATCTCATTTTCGTCACCTTCAATGGCGCGAAGCTCTGCTTTTGTGTCCTCATCAAAATAGGGGTTTGATAACCATTCCTGGTATATCTTCATGTAATCTTTCATTTTATACTCCCTCCTGAATGTGATATTCCCCGCATGACCTGCCGGCATTCTGCTGCAGCACAGCCGGAAAGGCCGGTCCGCAGCGTATTTTCTGATTAAGATTATACTATATCAAACCAGAAAAAGGAAGTACAACCCTCTATTATTTTTCGTCAGACACAGCCCTTACAGTCCGCTTTCAGGCGTTTTAAAAAGCTGTTCCTGGCCTGCTGCTGTTCCTCCAGGCCCCGCAGTTTATCAGTATTCCGGGCCGGTATCCAGGCCTTGTTGGCGTTGTAGTAAAAGTTAAGCTGTTTCCAGTATTTTTCAGGATAAAGGAACAGGTAGTACAGGCATCCCCTCTCCTTCGGCTCCATGGGCAGCACCCTCTCATAGGAATCCAGCATCGACAGTCCCAGATCCAGGTTCCATCCGTGCTTTTCCATGACCTTGCGCATGAAACGGTACAGGTCCGATATCTGTATTCCAAGATGCATCCGGTTGTACTCGATGATGGCTGTGTAATTGCCTCCCATGAGCACATGGTGCTGATCCAGATCCCCATGGCACAGGTACAGGGGCTTCCTGTCCTTTTTGACGGGAGGCTGGACCTCCGCTGCCTCCAGGGCATCCTGGTCCTCCTGGTATGGCCCCAGCTTCAGGCATTTCCCGGTATTATACGGTCCGGTGCCCTCTGACGGCAGTTCATCCGCTCCGGGCCACAGCTCCCGTATGCCCTGTACCGCTTCCAGGGCCTGGTCGTAAAACATCTGATAGCTGCCGATGACGCACAGCTCAAATTCTGTTTTTTTGCGCTTGGACCTGATATAATTCCTGGCCCGCTGCATTTCCCGGTTATGGCGCTCCAGCTCCTCTTCCAGAGGGCCGGACAGGATGGAACCCATGTTCCACTCTTCCTTAAACTCAATCTTTCGCAGCTGGCTGTGCAGCATGGCCAGCCTGGACAGGGCCTGGCGTATTTCATATCCGTCTTTTATATTGCATTCCCGGTCCAAAAACCAGTCCTTTAATATGTATCTGGTGCCGTCGCCGGTCACGGTCATCAGGCCGCCTTCCCTGTTCCGCAGGTACCGGTCAGCCCTCAGGCTTCCTCTGGTATCCAGCCGTCCTAAGACCTCGTCCTCAAACTCCAGACGCCTGGCTGTCCCACGGTATTCCTTTAAAAGCCTGCAGCCCTGGTCTGTCTCGCAGATCCAGGAACCGCGGCCTTTTCTCACGGCTCTTACTTCCATATCATATTGTTCTAAGGCTTCCACGTACTTCTCGTTCATCCACAACCCCTCCACACTCTTATCCCATCACATTTAGTCGAAACGGGAAGCTGCCGTTTCAGCTACTTCTAGGGTATGTAAAGATTTGGTTGTTTATGACAGGAGAAATGGCGTACCGTCCCTATTTCCCACTTTGTATATAATGTACAAACTGTTTGCGCAATTCAGGCGCTATCATGCCCATCCGAAAACACCCCCAAAGCGGCGAATCATCATATATGATTTCCTTGCTCCGGGGGTGTTTCATTTATTTGTTTGTTATTCTGTTTGTTATTCTGCCTGTTTTTTGTCTTTTTTTCTATTTACCTGCCTATATTGGCCTGCCTATTCATCCTTCCAGTGCAGATGGTGAAGCTGGCCCCTCAGCTCCAGTTTCTCAAACCCATTCTGCCGCAGCGCCTCGTACAGTACAATTGCCGCGGAATTGGACAGGTTCAGGGAACGGATGTCGCCCCACATGGGAATCCGGATACAGTGGTCCTCATTGTGCACCAGAATCTCCTCCGGGATGCCGGCGCTTTCCCTGCCGAACATGAGATAGCAGTCCGGACCGTAGGTCACGTCGGAATACACCTTGCGGGCTTTGGTGGTGGCAAAGTACATGTTGCCTGAGGCCTGGGGATTGCGCTCCAGGAAATCTTTATAATCGCTGTACACAGTCACGTCCAGTTTGTCCCAATAGTCCAGCCCTGCCCTCTTTAAGGCCTTTTCATTGAGCTTAAACCCCAAAGGCTCGATGAGGTGGAGCCTGGTCTGGGTGGCAACGCAGGTCCGGCCGATATTGCCTGTGTTGGATGGCATTTCCGGTTCTAATAGTACGATATTCATCATGGTATGCCGCGCCTTTCTGTTATTCCCTGCCGTCCAGTCTTTTTACGAACCGTTCCATGCGTCCCAGAGCCTCTTTCAGGTTATCCAGGGAGTAGGCGTAGGATACCCTTACGAATCCCTCCCCGCAGTCTCCAAACGCAGTACCCGGCACCACAGCTACCTTTTCCTCTTCCAGGAACCGGGTGGCAAATTCCTCTGATGTCATCCCAAAGCGGCTGATGTTGGGGAAGGTGTAAAACGCGCCCATTGGCTCAAAGCAGGTAAGGCCCATCTCCTCATAAGCGTGGAGAAGGAAACGCCTGCGCTGATTGTAGGATTCCCGCATCATGGATACATCCGGGTCCCCGTTCTTCATGGCTGATACAGCAGCGTACTGGCTGGTGGTAGGGGCGCACATGATAGCGTACTGGTGAATCTTTAACATCTGTTCCAGAATGATATGGGGCGCTGCGGCATAGCCCAGACGCCAGCCCGTCATGGCATAGGCCTTGGAGAAGCCATTGATAAGCACGGTCCTCTCTTTCATGCCCGGGAAGGAGGCAATGGTCACATGGCGCTTTCCATTGTATGTCAGTTCTGAATAAATCT
>OAWA01001613.1_pt1 | contig 9970 bp, 7 predicted proteins | sample 1516971 | NCBI WGS metagenome assembly OAWA01 (sample SAMEA2580097, study PRJEB22360) | human gut metagenome | biome: human gut; feature: human-associated habitat; material: faeces | place: Denmark | collected 2008/2010
GCACTGCAGCTGCCAGCACGAAGCAGGTGATAGCAATCGGCAGGCCCATGCCGGTTAACGCTTCGCCCAGTGCCGGACCTACGCCAGAGTCAACCAGCACCTGTTTGAACACGCCGCCTGCACCAATCACCAGCAGAATGATCCCCGCCGGTTGCAGCGCGTGACCGCAAATCTCCATCACTTTGTCTTTTGGCATGCCCTGACGCATTGCCAGGCCATAAATCGCTACCAGACAAGCAACCAGAATCGCGGTAAACGGATGACCAATAAACTCGAACCATTCGTAAGCGGTAGAGCCTTCTGGCACAAAACGCGCGGCAATGGTTTTCAGCCCCACCAGCACCAGCGGCAACAGGATCAGCGACAGGCTGAATCCGAAAGATGGCATTTTGCCTTCGCCGAGATGCGGTTCGCTGATGTCGTCAGGAATATGCAACTCCACGTAGCGGCTGATGAAATTACCCCACAGCGGCCCGGCAATAATCATTCCCGGAATTGCCGCACACAGGCCAATCAGGATCATCCAGCCAAAATCGGCGTTCATCTGCGATGCGAGGAGCATTGGCGCTGGCCCGGGCACCAGGAACGCAGCCGCGGCCGCCACGCCTGCGAATAATGGGATTACCAGCTTCACCAGGTTCGTACCGGTGTGGCGCGCCATTGAGAAAGCAACGCTAATCAGCAGAACAATCGCCACTTCAAAGAACAGCGGTAGCGCACAGACCAGCCCCGCAAGGCCGATGGCATAATGCGCGCGGCTGTGACCGAAGGATTTGAGCATTTTGACGGCAATCTGATCGACTGCGCCGGTTTCATGTAAGATCTTGCCAAACATAGCTCCCAGGGCGACAACCACCGCCAGGAAGCCGAGGGTGCCTCCCATCCCTTTTTCCATCGTCGCTGCGATTTTATCGAGCGGCATACCGGAAAAAAGGCCAGCCCCCATGGACACCACCATCAAAGCCAGGAAAGCGTGCATACGCGCCTTCATGACTAAAAACAGCAGCAGTAAAACAGACCCTACTGCTGTTAAAACAAGCGTTAATGTAGTCACTACTTATTTGCCTTTTTTAATAACCTCAATGGTGCTTGCCACAACACCTTCCAGCGGTTGATCGATATCCACCACCAGTACATCAGTTTCGTCCGCACCCGGCTCCTGCAGCGTTTCAAACTGCGTCACCAACATTTGGGTTTTAAAGAAATGGCCTTTGCGCGCTTTCAGGCGGCTTTCAATCACGTCAAAATCGCCTTTCAGGTAGATGAAAGAGAGATTCGGATTACCTTCACGCAGCAAGTCGCGATAGTGTTTTTTCAATGCAGAACAGACGATCAGTGACACTTTATTAGTGCGCTGCATAGCAAACGCGGCGTCGTTCAGCGCCTGCAACCACGGTTTGCGATCGTCGTCATTCAGCGGTTCGCCAGACGCCATTTTTTCGATATTGCGCCGTGGATGGAGGAAATCGCCATCAAGAAACGCGGCATGAAGTTGATGCGCCACTTCACTGGCGACCGCAGATTTGCCGCTGCCCGATACGCCCATCAAGACGTAAATGTGGTGATCATGGTTAGTCGTGCTCAAAGTGGTGCCCCCACAATACAAGAATTAAAAATGTTACGGGTAACTGTTATCGGTAACATTGTCCAGCCGGACAATATCAGAAGCAATATCCATCCGTGCCTTAAGTGTATAAGTGTGAGCTACTTCAAATTTGTAGGCTTAAATAGATCCGCCCGGTGACAAGGTGAAACCTAAATCTAACATTTTCGGTGTCACAGATTCGCCACGAATACGCGCCAGCAGGCGTTCAGCGCCAATACTGCCCATCCGCTCACGCGGCGTCAGCACGCTCGCTAACCGCGGCTCCATCACCTGGCCAATGTCATGACCGTGGAAACCGGCAATCGCCATATCGTCAGGAACCTTCAATCCCAGACGCTGACATTCAAACGCCGCGCCGACCGCCAGGTCATCGTTGGTACAGAACACGCCATCCAGCTGCGGATATTCCCGCCGCGCCTGGCGAATCAGTTCAATACCGGAAGAGTAAGAAGAAGATTGCTCAACCATCACGCTATACGGCACCAGACCTGCATCCAGCATTGCCTGTTCGTATCCCTTCTGTTTGATGATAGTACGTTCGTCGAGACGCGCGCCGAGATAGGCAATGTGGCAATGCCCGCGAGCAATAATGGCGGTGGTCATCTGGCGTGCCGCTTCAAAGTTATCAAAACCGACGGCGATATCGAGGCACGGCGACTGGCTGTCCATGAGTTCCACCACCGGGATCCCCGCCACTTCAATCATCTTTAAGGTGCGCGGCGTGTGGGTACGTTCGGTGAGGATCAGTCCGTCGATATTCCATGAGAGCATGGATTCGAGACGTTCTTGCTCCATTTCCGGTTTATAACCGTAGTGCGCCAGCATGGTCTGATAACCGTGCGCGTCGGTGACGCTTTCGATTCCGCGTAATACTTCCGCGAAAACCTGGTTGGTGAGAGAAGGTAACAGGACGCCAATCGCCCGGCTGGTGGCGTTAGAGAGGATATCGGGCGCACGATTGGGAATATAGCCCAGTTCATCAAGAGCGGCGGCAATCTTGCCGCGTAGAGCGACGGAAACCTGCTCCGGGTTGCGTAAAAAACGGCTGACCGTCATTTTGGTCACGCCTACACGGTCAGCCACATCCTGAAGTACGGGTCTTTTCTTTTTCATCGTCCTGAAGGTACAAAAGAGATAGATTCTCTTAGTTTAACACGGACGCATCAGAACCTTCCCGGGGAAAACAGTGCTTGTTTACAATTATTAGATATACACTAAATCAATTGCATCGCATTGTGCTAACGACGCGGCAAAACCCCGGAAGCGTGCATCAGCACGCGACCGGAGCGAGCGAGGAAGCCTGCAAAAAGGCAGGCTTCAAAAATGCCGTGGAGCTTTAAACCGGCGGCAGATCGAACAGTAACACTTCGCTGTCGCTATCCGCATGGATGGAGATTGCCTGCTCATCCCAGATTGCCAGACCATCGCTGGTCGAGGCTTTCACGCCGTTAATGGTGACATTGCCTTTCACCACCTGGATCCAGACGCGGCGTTCAGCGGCAATCTGATGCACCGACTGCTCATCTTTCAGCAACGCCCAGCGGTACAGTTCCATATCCTGATGCACTTTCAATGAACCATCTCGCGCATCCGGCGAGAGCACCAGCTGTTTGCCCTGTACGGCATCGAAGCGACGCTGTTCATAACGCGGCGTAATACCGTTTTCTTCAGGCATGATCCAGATCTGATACAGATGCAGACGCTCGGTGCTGCTTGGGTTGTACTCTGAGTGACGAATACCCGTACCCGCACTCATAATCTGGAACTCACCCGCCGGAACCTGCTCTTTATTGCCCATGCTGTCCTGATGCTCAACAGTACCTTCCAGCACGTAGGTCAAAATTTCCATATCTTTATGCGGGTGAGTGCCGAAGCCCTGCCCTGCTTCAATCACGTCGTCGTTAATCACGCGCAGCGCGGAGAAGCCCATAAAGTTCGGATCGTAATAGTTGGCAAAAGAGAAAGTATGCCAGGAGTCCAGCCAGCCATGATTTGCATGACCACGTTCATTTGCTTTGCGTAAGTAGATCATTTGTATTCGCCCCCTGAATGATTTCGATGGGCTTAGTGTGGACCCGATCTGCCTGGGATGATAGAGGGTGAAAATTGACCCCTCTGTTCAAAAAAATTGAACTATTCGAGGGGCCATCAAACTTAATTCGCGAGAGTCACTGTGGAGGGAGAGGCTTGCTCAAATCCGCGTTCAAGGATTTCCAGATTGGTAAGAACTTCAGATTCCTTGACGTAATTTGGCGCACCGTGGGTGATGGTTTGATACAACTCATCATAAACGCGCCCGTAATCGCCCATCTCCGGCTTCATCTCTTCTCTGACCGTCACGCCCTCGTCATTGACATACTCCAGCACACCGACCGAATTATCCGCTGCGAATCCCGGTTCGCCCGGCATAATATTAGCCTTCAGGCTGGTTTCCTGCTGGTCGATACCGTATTTAATAAACGAACCTTTCTTACCGTGAACGATAAATTTCGGATAATCGATTTTCACCAGATGGCTGGTTTTGACGATGGCTTTCAGGTCGCCATAAAACAGTTGCGCTTCAAAGGTGTCGTCAGGATTGGCTTTATTACGCAGGCTGCGGATGTCATAAGCGACGTGATCCGGGCGACCGAACAGAGAAATAATCTGGTCCATCGTATGCACACCAAGGCCATAAAACGCGCCATCCTGCGGCAGCCCAGGTTTGGTCTCTGCCACCGGGCGGTAATAGTCAAAATGGCTTTCCACTTCAACAATCTCTCCCAACTTGCCACTTTCAATCGCTTTTTTCGCTGTCAGGAAGCAGGAGTCAAAGCGACGATTCTGATACGGCGTGACGGTCAGCCCTTTGCTTTTCGCCAACGCAAACAGCTCCTTCGCCTGGGCAAGCGTCGGGGTGAACGGTTTTTCGACCAGCACATTTTTCCCGGCTTCCAGCGCGCGTTTCGCGTACTCGAAATGGCTGTCCGCGTGGGTGCAGACAACAACCAGCTTAACATCGGGATCGTTTAGTACTTCGTCGAGATCGCTGGTGAAATGGATATGGGAATAAATGGGAGCCTGTTCTTCCGGCTTCGCATGGCGACGAAAAATATGCGCGACATGCCAGCTATCCTTGCGGTTAAGTACATACGGCAGATGGTAACGGGTGGTGCTTTTGCCGAAGCCAATAAAGGCGCAGTTGATGACCATGATTTCGTCCTTTTTAAGGTGGTTATTTACACCTTAGCGCAAAGCGGACGTGGTTCCTACTGGAGTGCGCATAACGAACACAAGCACTTCCCGAGGATAAATTGAGAACGAAAGATCAAAAAAAAAGCCAGCACCCGGCTGGCTAAGTAATACTGGAAGCAATGTGAGCAATGTCGTGCTTTCAGGTTCTCCGCGAGGGTCTTCCTGATCGCGAGACAATAATAATCATTCTCATTCGCACTTGTCCAACACTTTTTGCAAAAAAATGCATTTGACTCGCATTTGAAAGTCAATGATGTTGAAAGGGACATTTACCCCAAAGAGGACAAAGGAATGAGTGAGATAGTAATACGCCACGCAGAAACACGGGATTACGAGGCCATCAGGCAGATTCACGCCCAGCCGGAGGTGTATTGCAACACACTACAGGTGCCTCATCCTTCCGATCATATGTGGCAGGGGCGACACGCCCGTCCGTCCCGCCTCCAGTTGCCGGGGCGACTCGCCGATCGTCCCGGCATCAAGCAACTCGTCGCCTGTATTGATGGAGACGTCGTGGGCCATCTCACCATTGACGTGCAACAGCGCCCACGCCGCAGTCATGTTGCCGATTTTGGTATCTGTGTCGACTCTCGTTGGAAGAACCGCGGCGTCGCCAGCGCCCTGATGCGAGAGATGATTGAAATGTGCGACAACTGGTTGCGGGTAGATCGCATTGAACTAACCGTGTTTGTCGATAACGCCCCGGCAATTAAGGTCTATAAAAAATACGGCTTTGAAATTGAAGGGACTGGTAAGAAGTACGCATTGCGTAATGGTGAATATGTCGATGCATATTATATGGCGCGGGTGAAGTAAGATAGTGCCCTTTTTCTGAGATGGAAAAAGGGTGTCATTCAAAATCGACATACCTTCCTTTAAGGTATTTATTTGCCCAATACATATATTGAGATTTAACTCATAATTACTTCCTAAAGTGTAATATTTTATTTTTTAATATATACGCCTACAATTTCCTGGAGTAAATAAATAACAATTAACAAGCATAATATTGCCATTGATAAAATAGCATGCCATAAAAGGACTTTTCAGGGATGAGTAATATTGTTTACCTGACAGTAACGGGAGAACAACAAGGAAGCATCTCCGCAGGTTGTGGGACTTCTGAGTCTACAGGTAATCGTTGGCAGAGCGGGCATGAGGATGAAATATTTACATTCTCACTCTTAAATAATATTAATAATACGGGGCTTGGTTCACAGTTCCATGGTATAACATTTTGTAAATTAATTGATAAAAGCACTCCATTATTTATTAATTCCATTAACAATAATGAACAATTATTTATGGGATTTGACTTCTATCGAATAAATAGATTTGGTAGATTGGAAAAGTATTATTATATACAACTAAGAGGCGCTTTTTTATCGGCTATTCATCACCAGATCATTGAAAACCAACTGGATACAGAAACAATAACTATTAGTTATGAATTTATCCTCTGTCAACATCTTATCGCAAATACCGAGTTCAGCTATTTGGCACTCCCTGAAAATTATAACCGTTTGTTTTTACCAAATTCAAAAAACCAAACAAATAATCGTTTCAAAACGTTAAACAGCAAAGCTATTGGCAGGCTACTTGCTGCTGGTGGCGTATACAATGGGAACATTGAAGGATTCAGAGATACTGCGGAAAAACTGGGTGGAGATGCAATAAAAGGCTATGATCAAATACTAAATGAAAAAACAGCGGGCATAGCGATAGCAACAGCATCTATTCTTTTAACAAAGCGTTCTAATGTTGATACATATACAGAAATAAATAGTTACTTAGGCAAACTTAGAGGTCAACAAAAACTTCTTGATGGTATAGACATAATAGAAATAATATACATTAAGAGACCTTCAAAAGACTTAGCTAACTTACGAAAGGAGTTTAATAAAACTGTAAGAAAAAATTTTCTTATCAAACTTGCAAAAACCTCCGAAGCATCTGGAAGATTCAACGCCGAAGACCTTTTAAGAATGAGAAAGGGCAATGTTCCTCTAAATTATAATGTTCACCATAAACTATCTCTAGATGATGGTGGTACTAATGATTTCGAAAATTTAGTATTAATCGAAAACGAACCATATCATAAAGTTTTTACTAACATGCAATCACGAATAGCTAAGGGAATATTAGTAGGTGAAAGCAAAATCACTCCCTGGGCCATTCTATCTGGCTCAATTTATCCTCCCATGAAAAATATTATGGACCACACAAAATGATGACTAAAACCCAAATAAATAAATTAATAAAAATGATGAATGATTTAGACTATCCATTTGAAGCACCGCTCAAGGAATCATTTATTGAAAGTATAATCCAAATAGAATTTAATTCTAATTCAACTAATTGCCTGGAGAAGTTATGTAATGAAGTTAGTATTCTTTTTAAGAATCAACCTGATTATCTTACTTTTTTAAGAGCAATGGATGGATTCGAAGTTAATGGATTACGATTATTTAGCCTCTCGATTCCAGAACCTTCAGTTAAAAACCTTTTTGCCGTAAATGAATTTTATAGAAATAATGATGATTTCATAAACCCTGATCTACAAGAACGGTTAGTGATCGGGGATGATAGCATTTCAATATTTACTTATGACATTAAAAGTAACTTTTTTGAAATTAGAGATAATATTGGCACAGAAAATATATTCAGTTCGTTTAGTGATTTCTCTTCATTCTTAAACGAAATCATGGACAGTTGTTCATAATAATCAAAAGGAAACAAAAATCATTGTAAACCATGCCATCTTTTTAGAGATTACCAGCAGAAAATTCCTTGTTCGAAATTTAGCAGTGCAAGCTATGGAAAAACTTACAACGGAACTACACTCCTTAAGTGAGATGGACCGAAGACATGTAGTCTCTATTTTAGCCGAAATAGCTAATGGCTATGATGATTTTAATGACATGTTGATTTATTTAGAATTTTACCCGAATCATAAGATTCTGATATCTTAAATAAGAAAATCCCGTTCGACGTTCTGAAAAAGAAATCATAAAATATTAGCAGATACTTATTTCGTGACTATATCTTATCCGATGAACTTTTTTCAAAACCAGCATTTAATAATATCTTTGACGAAGATGAACGCGTCTTTGCTCAATGTATCACACAGGAATAATAATATAACACTCAACAATAATATTTATTATAATTATGATTACTTATCACGACGCATTCGCGAAAGCGAACCATTACCTTGATGATGCAGATCTCCCGGTCGTCATTACTCTACATGGACGCTTTAGCCAGGGCTGGTATTTCTGTTTCGAAGCACGAGAATTTCTCGAAACTGGAGATGAGGCCGCGCGCTTAGCTGGTAACGCACCTTTTATTATTGATAAAGACAGTGGTGAAATTCATTCTCTGGGAACGGCAAAGCCGCTGGAAGAATATCTACAGGATTACGAAATAAAAAAGGCTACCTTCGGCTTGCCCTGACAAAATAGCCCTCTTCCCACGAAGAGGGCCGCTAACCTTAGTACCCCGCCGTTAAATCATCCACCGAGCGCGGGTCGGATGCGCCGTACAACTCACCGTCCGGCCCAACCATAATGCTTTGTGTACTGCCCATCGCCTCTTTCAGCGCCACTTTCTGACCTTTTGCTTCCAGCAGCTTGAGCGTATCCGGGCTAAACCCTTTTTCGACACGCAGCTCGTCCGGCAACCACTGATGGTGGAAACGCGGCGCATTGGTCGCTTCGGCGACGTTCATGCCATAATCGATGCTATTCACCACCATTTGCAGCACTGTAGTGATGATCCGGCTACCGCCTGGGCTACCGGTAACCAGCCAGGTTTTACCGTCTTTCACCACAATGGTCGGCGACATCGACGACAGCGGGCGTTTGTTCGGCCCGACGGCGTTGGCATCACCGCCCACCAGCCCGTAAACGTTCGGTACGCCCGGTTTGGCGGAGAAATCATCCATCTGGTTATTAAGCAGAATACCGCTCTCGCCCGCGACAATACCCGTACCGAAGGTGGTGTTCAGCGTATAGGTCACCGCCACCGCGTTACCGTCTTTATCCACTACAGAGTAATGGGTAGTTTGATTACTCTCATAAGGCGCAAGCTTGCCAGGGCGAATCTCACTGGACGGCTTCGCTTTGTTGATATCAATTTGATCGGCAATGGATTTGGCATAGGCTTTATTGGTCAGTGCCTGCCACGGGACTTTGACAAAATCCGGGTCGCCAAGATATTCCGAGCGGTCGGCGTAGGCGTATTTCTCCGCTTCTGCCATGATTTGCATCGCATCGGCGCTGCCAAAGCCGTATTTCTTCATATCGAAGTTTTCCAGAATATTGAGGATTTGTACGATATGGATCCCGCCGGAGGATGGCGGTGGCATGGAGTAAACCTGATACCCGCGATAATCGCCGCTTATCGGAGTGCGTTCGACCGCTTTATAGGCCGCTAAATCTTCTTTAGTGATCAAGCCACCGTTTTTCTGCATCTCCTGGGCGATCTGTTCCGCAATCGTGCCTTTATAGAATTCGTCCGGGCCGTTTTCAGCAATCATCTCCAGGCTCTTTGCCAGGTTCGCCTGCACCAGCGTGTCGCCCTTTTTCAGCGGTTCGCCCTCTTTCCAGAAGATAGCTTTGCTGTTTTCGTGATTCGGCAACACTTCGCTACCGTAGGTTTTGAGATCGTCTGCCAAAGCATCGTTAACGATAAAACCATCGCGTGCCAGTTTGAACGCGGGCTGCACCACTTTGTTCAACGGCATAGTGCCGTACTTATCCAACGCCAGCGAGAAACCAGCGACCGTACCTGGTGTGCCGGAAGCCAGATGCGAAGTGAGTGATTTTTTGCTGTCCGGGTTGCCCTGGTCATCAAGGAACATATCGCGGGTCGCTTTAGCGGGTGCCATTTCGCGGAAATCGATAGCGGTGGTATTGCCATTTTTCGAGCGGATCAGCATAAAACCACCACCGCCCAGATTCCCTGCCTGCGGATGCGTTACCGCCAGCGCGTAGCCCACCGCCACGGCGGCATCAACGGCATTCCCGCCCTCCTTGAGAATATCCACCCCCACCTGAGTGGCAGTGGCGTCCACAGACGCTACCATTCCCTGTTTCGCGCGTACCGGGTGGAAGACATCTTCCTCCA
>OAWA01001618.1_pt1 | contig 9950 bp, 4 predicted proteins | sample 1516971 | NCBI WGS metagenome assembly OAWA01 (sample SAMEA2580097, study PRJEB22360) | human gut metagenome | biome: human gut; feature: human-associated habitat; material: faeces | place: Denmark | collected 2008/2010
GAGTGCTCCAGACTATGTTTTAAATGGTCTGCACGGGGAAGTGTGTAGCCATTGCTACTGCAAAAATTTTCAGCAAGGCTGTATATCATGAAAGCATCGCCGGAGTTCACCCACCAACTCTTCACACGGATTTCGTATACATAGCTAGGGCCTCCTGATTTTGGCGTCGCCGTAATCCTTTCCCAATTGCTGCCGACATTTTTAAATGTCACTTTACCGGTAGCATCAACATCGACCCAGGAGGCAGAGCTTGAAAACTCATAATCAGCCGCCGTTTTTCCTGGGGCAAAGTTGTCATTATTCAACTGATAATACGCCCCGGTGAACCCCTGCGAAGGGAATGTAGTTGTCGGTAGGTCAGTACCATTGACTGATACTGTACCGCTCATTATTTTGTCTTCTGCGCGAGTGAATTGTATTGTGGTACTCAGACCAGCTTGATGAACACCATTCAATACAGGGATCAGCGTTGCGATACCCTCTCCGCCGCCTGTAATGGTGGCTTTGTAATCACCGTTGATATTTTGACTGTAATCAATTGCGCTAATTTTCATATAGGGCACGTTAGTACCTGATTGCACAAATTCCATCCCTTCAGAAACTTTGATCGGATTGCCTGATATATCGTGCAAAACAAGATGTAGCTCAGCACTATCGGTAAAGTCCCCTTTCAGTGAGGACCGATTGTTCTTAAGGACGGACTACGAGGCGTCTGCCGGGCCTGCCACCAGCGTTATATCTACTGTTTGCATTCCACCAGCGGTCGTGACTGCGCTTACCGTGACGCTACCTGTCATCGCTCCTTTCACGCTTGTTGTCGCGATTCCGTTTTGATCGGTCACCGCTGTTAATGACGTTAATGTGGCAGAGCCGCTTTTTAAGGCGAAGTACACAGTGAGACCTTCGATCAGGTTACCACTGCCATCCTCAACCGTTGCCTTTAAGGTACTTAAATCACTGTTGGTGGCGGCGATAGTCGATGGATCAGCGATAAAGCTAGTAACATGGGCGGTGCTTGAGTTGCCAGTGACTTTCACGGTTGTCTGTGTCTGTATTGTTACGCCGTTATGGAACGATGCAGTCACCGTATATGTACCGACTTTATTGCTGGTCAGAACGACTGGAGCCTGACCAGAAGAGTTAGTTCTCACTTTTCCGCCACTTAACGTCGCACCTTCTGGCGTTACGCTAAAGTTGATGACCTGACCCTCCACTGGAATGCCATTTGCAGAAGTTAGCGTTGCCGTCAGAGTTGCACCTGTTGGGGAATTGACACCGATAAGCGGGCTGGACGCCGAGAGTGTCAGTTTTTCATCAATAGCCTCCAGTTGTTTCTCAAGTGAGGCTCCATTCGCCAGGGATGCTTTCACCATATACGAACCGTTTCTTTCGGGCGTCATGGAGACCTCGGCTATACCATGCGTATCAGTAGAGACAATATTTTGGCTGATGGTCATGTGCTCTGGTGGCTCTGCACTGAATGTCACGGGTTGATGCGCAACCGGGTTGCCAAACTGGTCGTTGACGTGAGCTTTAACTGCTACGTCTTGTGCGACCATGACCTGACCTTCAGGTATCTCCAGACTGGTAATCGTTGCAGAATTAATATCTGCTTTTGCATTCAGTAATCGCGATATGACTTCAGTAGGTTTATCTGCCAGAGAGGCTGAAACTGTTTTCAGTCCGACTTCGGTGCTTGTCACAAGAATTTCAGCGAAACCCTGATCATCCGTTTCAACGCTGGTGCTGCTTATCGTGACGGAGGTTCCGCGGAAATTAACTTTTATGCCTTCTACCGGGTTGCCGTTAGCGTCAGTGACGCTTGCAGTCATGGTCGCGCCCTCGGTCGTGCTGACGACGAATGAGTATACAGAGGTTAAGGAGGCTAGTGTTGCGGTACCAGCATCGGCAATCAAAGTCACCTGTTTCGTATCACTGACACCATAATTGTTCACGCTAACTGTCACGGGGTAGGTACCGGATTTTGTACCGCTCAGTGTAACTTCAGCCTTGCCGTTGATATCAGTAATGGCGGAACCGCCTTGTCCGAGAGTGAAGCTTGCGCTCACGTCTGCCGGTAGCGTGAATGTCACCGCCTCATTGGCTAACGGGTTGCCGTTTCCATCAGTCACTGTTGCCTGAAGTGTGGTCATCCCAACGTTATTGGCGATAAAGTTGTCCTCGGTAACGTTAAGATTAACCTGCGCACTGAGCGTATCCGCAATAAAGTTCACCACCAACTGCTCACTCTTACCGCCAGTCATCGATGCTGTAACAGTATGAGCGCCTGCTTTTGTACCTTTCAGCGTGACTTTCGCTTTGCCTTCAGCATCAGTAATCGCTTTACCGCCATCGCTCAGCGTGAAGTTCGCCTTCACATCTTCCGGCAGAGTAAATGTTACTTCAGTGTTGGCTATCGCATTGCCCTCTGTATCAGCGACTGTTGCTGTTAGTGTCGTGAGATCGTTATTGTCGGCAATCACCGGATCCTTCGAGGCTGCCAGCGTAATTTCGGCATTCGCGACGTTCGGCACATAGGTCACTGTTTGTTGCATCGAATCGCCATTTTCGAGGGTTGCCGTCACTTGATAAACCCCGGCTTTTGTAGCGGTAAAGCTTGCGTAAAAATTGCCGTCGTGGTTGGTAGTATATATAGCGTTATTACTGGGGGGCACGCCTTCACTTGGTGATACTCTGAGGGTTACCTCCTGCTGGGGTACACCGTTGCCGTAATTATCCTTCACCTCAATATACAGATTGGTAGTGTCGCCTGCGGAGACTGTATCAAAAAGTGCCTGTAGCAAGGTGAGATGTGCCGTAGACGCATCAGCGTTGACATTAATTGATGTGCTAAGCGTGGAACTACCATTTTCCAGACTGGCCTCAACGGTATCCGGTCTCGCTCCTGATTCTATCGAGGAGCGGGTATTGGTATAAGTGACGGTAACCTTACCCTGTTCGTTCGTTACGGCTTGGCCGCCATTCGTCATTTCGGCAGAGTTTGTTCTGCTGGTGAAGTTCACAGTCACACCTTTCACCGGAAAGCCATTATTATCAACGACTGTGGCGGTGATGACGCTGCCGGAGCTGTTCTGCGGGGTACCGGCGATTATGCTGTCTGGGACAGGCGTCAACTCGATAATTTTTGCCGCCGCTGTGTCGCCAATAAAATGCACAGTTTTGTTGTCGCTGGCACCATTATTAGCCAGTGATGCAGTGACCGTCTGCTCACCAAAGGCAACGCCTGCGAGAGTGGCCTGCGCGATGCCAGACTCATTGGTATTACTTACTCCCGGGGTCAGGGTGAGTCCTGAAGAGGCTGAGCTGAATGTTACCGGAAGATTATTCACCTCATTGTCGAACTGATCTTTAACCGTTGCAGTTAGCGTTGCGTTATCGACGCCATTACCTGTGATCTCATCTTTTGACATCTGCAGGACAACCTGAGCCGAGGTTTTGTCCGCCACAAACGTTACCGGCTGCGAATCACTGGTATTGTTATTACCCAGCGTTGCGGTAACCGTATGCGTACCCGCTTTTTTACCTTTCAGCGTGACATGCGCTTCCCCATTGGCTTGGGTGATGGCAATGCCGTTATTTTCGAGGGTAAAGTTTGCCGCAACGTCCTGTGGCATGGTGAAGGTCACCGTTATTCCCGCCACCGGATGATTCGACGGATCTTTCACTGTTGCTGTCAGAGTCGTCTCATCCACACCATTCCCAATGATTTCCGCTTTCGATGTTTGCAGAACGACAACCGCTCTGTCTTTATCCGCCACAAACGTCATTGGCTGTGTATCGCTGACATTGCTGTTAGCCAGACGAGCCGTGATCATATGCGTGCCCGCTAATGTGCCGGTCAGGGAGGCGATTGCTATCCCGTTGCTATCCGTCATGCCTTTTCCGCTGTTGCTAATCGAGAACCGACTTGCGACGTCGTTTGGCACAGAGAAGGTGATTTCTTTATCTTTTAGTGGGTTGCCATTTTTATCCTGCAAGGTTGCAGTCATATGTAGCGGAGCTGTGTTGGTGACGGTGATATCACCTGAAGGCACACTGAGGGTCAGGGCAGCAGTACTTTGATCACCGATAAAAATCACCTGTTGATTAGCCTGAGAACCAGAGCTCACAGAGGCCGTAACCGTATAATCACCATTTTTCAAACTGGTCAGCGTAGCTGTGGCGATCCCGTCGTGGCTATTCACTTCGGTTTGGCTCAGTTTCGCTGCTGCTGAATTAACATTGAAGGTGACCTTGACGTCATTGAGCAGGTTGCCTTTTGCATCCCGGACTGTCGCGGTCATTGTGGCGCTGTCATTGCCGTCAGCGACCACTTCATTTTTCGACTTCTGCAGATCAACCTGCGCGGTACTTGAGTCGCCGACAAAACTGACGATTAACGTTTGTTTCACGCCATTTTCAAGGGTGACTTCAACCGTGTTGTCTTCCTGCTTACTACTTTTCAGATCAAAAGTCGCCAGACCATTAACATCCGTTTTTGCGGTGTTTTGATTGTTGAAGGAAGTTGCCGATCCGCTTAATACCGCAAACGTGACGGTATGATCATTGATTGGGTTGCTTCCTTCATCAGCGACATTGACCGAGACGGTGTTTGCTGCATTCTCATTGGCGAGCACACCATTATTGCTGGCAGATAATGTCGCAATTTTCGCTGACTGCGGGTTGGCGTCGATGATAAATCCAGCGGTATGTAAATCTTCATTCCAGTTTTGCATTAATAGCTTCGCAGTAAGCCCACTGCCTTTGGTATAGGCGGTATAGGTTGCCTTATAGACGCCATCTGCGGTTTCTTTCCAGTCTGTAGTGACACCAGGTTTCACGTTGTCGATGCTGACTGCGGTATTCAGTTGCTGTTTTTGCTCCTTAACAGGTTTGTCATTTTCATCTCTCAGTTCTACCGTTACCTCGATAGGATTCCCGGAGAGATAACGGTCCTTATCAATCTTAATTGACGAGTGAGTCCGGGATGACGAAACAGAAATGATATTCACCACGGAGGGGGCTTTAGCCGCATCCACACCGTTCAGCTGTGGCATAAGCGTCAGCGTGCCAGACAGCGCTCCTGTGGTCAGGACTTGGGTATAGCTTCCGTCACCATTATCTTTCCAGTCAGACAGGGTGATGTCCTGAACTCCTTCGTGACGCGTCGAAAGCACCAGCCCGATAACAGGATTACCTGCTGCATCATGAGCAATAAAAGTCAGTGTGGCGGTTGAATGGGAATCCGCGCTCAATGTTTGGGTACTTAACGATACCGAGGAATCTTTCTGGCTTAGCGTAGGTGCCTGAACGACCACCATGCTTTGTTCACGATTCGACAAATTGCCTTTGACATCTTCAGCGGTGACTTCAATCGGCCAGGTGTTATCGGTTTCTGGCGTACTGGTGAACCGGTAACCCGGCAGGGTAACCAGAATATCTTTACCCGTTGTGACCACTTTGCCCCCGGCAGCTTCCAGTGGCTTCGACGTTATAGCCTTTCAGGGCATATTTGGTTTGTAGCGACGAAACCAGTGATTTCACTTCTCCTGACTTCCCTGTCACGGGGTCTGTCAGGGTCAGGCGGACCAGTTCTTTTTTGCGATATTCCAGAACGATGTTGTTGTTGCGATCCACCAGATCATAACGGCTGCCTGCGAGGCTAAGCCGTGCAGCGACTTCATTCGGGTCAAGCTGTTTCTGCATTGCGCTGCCAGGTTGCCAGGTAAAATCGACGGCAAAACGGGTGTCATTTTCGCCCTGTTTACCCTGGCGTTGCTCCGCGCTGAAGGTCATCAGCGGGAAGGGGGTATAGTTAAGTCCAGCGGTTATGGCATGAGGATTACTTTGCCGATCGTCTTTATCGAACAGGGCCACTTCATCGCCATAATACTGTTCATAGACCAGTTTACCGCCAAGGTGCGGCCAGGCGGGTAGCCAGCCTTCTGCGCGTACATCCCAGCCATTGGCCGGGCGTGCTTCATAATCGTTGTCCAGTTCAGGTGCGCTGCGCCAGTTGGTCAGTCGCAAATAGCCGTTACTGCTTAATTTTAGATAGTCGCGCCAGTACTCCGCGCCAATGCCGGCGCGGGAGTGGTAACGGCTAAGATCGTGGTCGAAAAAGAAGTTGATGCCCGACATCCATGTGGGAGTGAAATGACGCCAACCTAAGCCGTTGTTAATCTGCGTACGCTCGTCAGTACGATGGAGAGTATGCTGACTGAAAAAGAGATTATCAGGCGTTTCATACCACGGATGGAGAAAATCGAACTGGGAGTTCTTCAGGCTAAAATCTTCATCCACGCCCAGCGTGATTCTTGCGGTACCGAAGCGGCTTAACCAGTCTGTCATTGCGCCTGAAGCCTGAGAAGAGGCCCATCCACGCGCCATATTTGCCGCTTGCTCGCTGTTCATATCTTCGGCGAGCAGAGACCCGATTTGCTGTGAAGTACTGGCTATCTGTTGCTCAAGGTTGCCACTGCTATTACCCGGTGGCGGGGTTAAATTATTTTCACTAACTTGTGCCGGGACATCCAGTTCATCACCCTGGCGGACATTATCAAAACCTCGAGCAAACGTACGAAACTGGTTGAGTTTGCGTAACTCAGCCACCGAAATACCGAAGCGTTCGGCAACGCTTTGGGCCGATTCCAGCGCTCCAAGGGTATAGGGTACCGTATTGGCATTTGCAATGGCGAATTGTGCAGGAACTGGTTGTTGGGTTGCGGCGTTTACCACACCTTGTGCTGCCGCAGCCATAGGGAACGCAAGTTGAGTTATCAGGCAGATACCCGCAGTTAAGCGGCGTAGTTTAATTCCCATCCCGCATAATATTTGTCGGTCATTTATTTCTTCTCCACTTCTCTTCTTCGTAGCCATGCTTACCTTCCCTGAACGAGCTAACATAAATGCGCCCTTTCTAGCACAGCGAAAAAATGTAAATCCTGATAGCAATATGATTGAAAATTAATAACTTTTCGTTAGGCAGTTTTGGGTGTGAGTTGCAAGAGGGGAGACTACTGAATAACTCAAGTTTTATAATCGAGGGGAAAATGGTGATGGCGTTCATAGCAAAACGCCCTCAACCATAAAGGTCGAGGGCGCTTAAGATGTTAAAAACCCGCTATCCGTTAAAAAACAATGTTCAACTAAGGTCAGTGACATTGCGCTAAAAAAGCGAATTTTTAGAATTTGGCTCCTCTGACTGGACTCGAACCAGTGACATACGGATTAACAGTCCGCCGTTCTACCGACTGAACTACAGAGGAATCGTGTGAACGGGGCGCATATTACTTAGCGGTACCTTGTCTGTCAACACTAAATTTCATAAGTCATTTCAATTGGTTAATTAATCTGCAAAGTTGTTAATTAATGAACATTCGTCGCCGAAAACGAGTCTGTATCATTAGTGCGATGCAGTCTCTGCAAAGGATCTTGTTGATAAAATTGGCAGAAACGTTGCCACAATGAAGGGAAACGAGGAGCAAAAAGTTCTGGGGCGCTAAAGAAATATTCAGAAAGTACGGCAAAACATTCAGCAGGATCACTGGCAGCATAAGCATCAATGCTCGCCGCATTCTCGCCAACCAATTCGATTTCTTCCTGAATGTTGTTCATTGCAGCATGAAGATCGTGTTCCCAGCCAGCAACCTCACGCAACGGAATAAAGGGAACTCCGCTGGCGCGATCGCCGTTACGGGTGTCCAGCTTATGAGCGACTTCATGAATAATCAGGTTAAAACCAGAAGCATCAAAAGAATCTTGTATATCCAACCAGTTCAAAACGATAGGCCCTTGCTGCCAGCTCTGACCTGACTGAACAATACGTTGGTTATGCACCAGACCGATATCGTCTTCCCATTCATCATCGACCACAAATGGCGCAGGATAAATTAAGACTTCATGAAAACCATCCAGCCATTCCAGTCCTAACTCCAGAACGGGTAGGCAAAATAGAAGTGCTATCCGGCAGCTTCTTAATGAATCCAGTTCAAAGCCCTGTAAAGGAACAAGCCGCTTTTGCTGTAAAAAACGTTCGGCAAGAGTGACTAATTTGCTTTGTTCCTGTTCCGTCAGACACGTTAAAAGGGGGATCGATAGTGCTTCCTGCCAGGGAAGGGCAGTTTGATGTGCTGATTCTTGTACTTTCCAGGGCCACTTAATCATCGTTTTGCTCGCAAACTCGTCACTTGAACAAAATTGCACGGACAGGGACTGTTAAAATGCCAAATTTCCTGGCATCATGGCAACCATCTGAACGGAGAGATGCCGGAGCGGCTGAACGGACCGGTCTCGAAAACCGGAGTAGGGGCAACTCTACCGGGGGTTCAAATCCCCCTCTCTCCGCCACTTTATCAATGACTTATCTCCCGACTTCCCGCCTTGCTTTTCCTAAACAGAACAATCGTAGAATATTCTTGAAGGGTTAGATCGTCACTGTTTTCTGTTCGATACTGTGACATTCAGCACTTGATTCCTATGGATCTGACAGGAAGCTTTCGAGCGAAAATGTGCAGTTATTCAGTCGTTTTCTTATCGCTCACCATTATTCTTTTAGACATTCATCCTATGAAACTGCCGCAAAGTTGGTGGTGGGAACTGAAGTTGCGTAGAGAAGGGGTCAATAATTGAGTCAAAAAAGGAACGCGGCCGTCAGATTAAAGCCGCGGGACAAAGTCCATAATTTCCAAGAGTTGTTGAATTTCCCAGCTTTTTTGAAAGCCTTTGTATCATACTAACAAGTAAAAAAGGTTTAAATACCAAAATTAACCTGTATTTTTGATAAGTCTTACCATTGTACGATTTACACAGTTTCTGCTCCTCCTTGTTGATAGTGGAAAGGGTGCATTGTGCACTTGCGTAAACATTTATGACGCGTTGATGTCCATGGTTCACATTTCCTTGTCAGGGGATCGACTTATTTGCGGCGAGGCATCATTCGTAACAGAGTATTATCTTTCTGAATGTAGTGATGAAAGAGTGCTGCGCCAGCGTGAGCTGCGATTAAAAAGTAACCTATATTTGCCCAGGTTTCGTGAATATTTTTTATCAGTGCTTTAATTTCGCTGTTTGGGGTAACAAAGGGAGACACATTGAAACCAAGGAAACTCCACGATTTTCCACTGTAAGCCATCAAAGCAATCCCCAGCAGAGGAAGTGCAAGGAAGGTTATATAAAGCATGATGTGCATTAGCGAAGCCGCTTTCATTTGCCAGGCAGGTGGCGGTGGCACAATAGAAGGATCACTATAACGGTGTTTTATAATCAGGCGTGAAAACATTAACACCCAAACGAATATACCCGCATTGTAATGTGTTTCTCGCATCAGCAGATAAGTACTACTACCTTTAGGAAACCAGCCACGGAGTTCCATCGCGGCATAGGTTATTGCAACGAAAAGCAGCGTTATCCAATGTAAATAAATTTGAGTTTTTGAGAATCGGTTCATTTTTGTAGCTCCTGTAATTTTTACAGTCAAGCTATCCCACGAACCTTAAAAATTCCTTATACAGATGTGGTTTTAAGAATTTGTTATTTAAAAAATTGATAGTGCACATTGTAACCAGCCAATATAAGCAATGGCGTGAGCACAGGTATCTTTCTCTGTTGGCCGTATTGTGTATGGAATCCGTTATTGGTTAACTCAATGCGGGTTAGCTTATTAATATACAGACACGTCATAGTGATGAGCGTGTCTGTAGCTAGCTTGCGTTCAGTGGCGTTTGTGGATGGACCAGTGGCAGTTATGATGACTTACTAAAGCGGCATCGAGGCGTTATCATGAGAATACTCAATGAGACATCATTTCCTCGACCACTTCTTCGCTACTCAACTGATATGGATAATACGTTGGCCAGTTTTCCATTTCATTTAATAAAGATTGCTGTGAATCATTACCCATAAAAATGTGAAAATGAGATGATTTTCGTGGTGCAATTATATGATCGCTA
>OAWA01001620.1_pt1 | contig 9931 bp, 8 predicted proteins | sample 1516971 | NCBI WGS metagenome assembly OAWA01 (sample SAMEA2580097, study PRJEB22360) | human gut metagenome | biome: human gut; feature: human-associated habitat; material: faeces | place: Denmark | collected 2008/2010
AAAATTTATATTAAAATAACCTTAAATGATATATCAAATAAATTTTAAAAGGAGATGCAGTGAAAGCAAATATTCCAAAATCTGTTAAAAAGTTTATGAATGACATAACAATTCTTTGTGGAGAAGAACATAAAGAGTGGGCTGTAAACTTTAATCATTCTTTCTCAAACACACTTGAAACTACTTTAAGAGTACATGATGACAGGACTACCTTTCTTTTAACAGGTGATATTCCAGCAATGTGGTTACGAGATTCGACAGCTCAAATGAGACCTTATTTGGTACTTGCACGTGAAGATGAAGAAATTCGTGATTTGATTGTTGGTTTAGTAAAAAAACAAATGATATATATTAATCTAGATCCTTATGCTAATGCTTTCAACGAAAGTGAAAACTTTGCTGGGCATCAGACAGACCATACCAACTTTAATGAACACAATGGCTGGATTTGGGAAAGGAAGTATGAGATTGACTCCCTTTGTTATCCTATTCAACTCGCTTACTTAGTCTATAAAAACACAGGTTATACCAAACATTTTGATGAAGAATTTATCAAAGCAGTCAAAAACACCTTGAATGTTTTTAAAACAGAACAAAATCATGAGGATTCTCCCTACCATTTTGTTCGAGATACTGAGCGACATGAAGATACTTTAATAAGAGATGGAAAAGGAGCCAAGACAGCCTACACTGGAATGACTTGGTCAGGATTTAGACCAAGTGATGATGCTTGTGAGTATGGTTATTTGGTTCCGTCAAATATGTTTGCTGTCGTTATTTTGGATTATATCAAGGAAATTTTTACTGAGCTTCTATCTAATAAAGAAATTGCAAATGAAGCAGAGATTCTTAGAGATGAAATTCAAGAGGGACTTGAGAAATTTGCCAAAACTAAAAATCAACAAGGCGAAGAAGTTTGGGCTTATGATGTTGATGGACTTGGGAACAAAACTTTAATGGATGATAGCAATGTTCCCAATCTGATTGCAGCTCCATATTTGGGATTTTGTCAGGCTGAAGATGAAGTTTATTTGAAAACACGACAAACTTTATTGAGTAAAGAAAATCCTTATTACTATGAAGGAAAATATGCACGAGGAATTGGTTCTAGTCATACACCAGAAAATTATGTCTGGCCAATTGCTTTAGCAATGGAAGGAATGACTACAAATGATAAGAGCGAAAAAGAACGAATCTTAAATCATTTGGTCGAAACAGACGCTGGAACACATTTGATGCATGAAGGATTTGATGTCAATAATCCACAAAATTACACTAGAGAATGGTTTAGCTGGGCTAATATGATGTTTTGTGAGTTAGTCATGGATTATTTTGATATCCGAATTGAAAAATAAGTTAATGAGATTAGTTTTAGAAAGATAGAGCTTTATGAAAAAGAAAACGGTACATATCATCTCTCACAGTCATTGGGATCGAGAATGGTATATGGCTTATGAAGAACATCATATGCGTTTAGTCAATTTAGTGGATGATTTACTTGATTTATTCAAGGAAGATCCTGAGTTTGATAGCTTTCATTTGGATGGACAAACGATTATTTTAGATGACTATTTGCAAGTACGTCCCGAGCGTCGTGAGGAAGTACAAGCAGCAATTTCAGCTGGAAAATTGAAAATTGGTCCATTTTATATCTTACAAGATGATTTCCTCATTAGTTCTGAATCAAACGTTCGTAATATGCTTGTTGGGCGTAAAGAATCGGAGCGTTGGGGGGCTCCAGTTGAGTTGGGGTATTTCCCTGATACTTTTGGGAATATGGGCCAAACGCCACAAATGATGAAAGCGGCAGGGCTTAGCGCTGCAGCTTTTGGTCGAGGAGTGAAGCCAATCGGGTTTGATAATCAAGTTTTGGAACAATCAGAGGAAGCCTATAGTTCACAATTTTCAGAAATGTGGTGGGAAGGTCCTGATGGGACAACAATTCTTGGAATTCTATTTGCCAATTGGTATTCAAATGGAAATGAAATTCCTGCTGAAAAAGCAGCAGCACTTGACTTTTGGAATCAAAAATTAGCAGATGTTAAAAAATTTGCTTCGACATCACATCTCTTAATGATGAATGGCGTGGATCATCAGCCTGTTCAGAAAGATTTGAGCAAAGCGATTCGCTTGGCAAATGAACTTTTCCCAGATTATGAGTTTGTTCATTCTAATTGGCCAACTTATTTAGAAGCTGTAAGGTCAGATTTGCCTGAAAACTTATCTACGGTAACAGGGGAACTAACCTCACAGGAAACTGATGGCTGGTACACTTTAGCAAATACGGCTTCGAGTCGAGTTTATCTCAAACAATGGAATACAAAAGTTGAGCGTCAGTTAGAAAATGTTACAGAACCTCTCGCCAGTTTAGCTTATCGGGTGACAGGAGAGTATCCGCACGACAAATTGACTTATGCTTGGAAAACTTTGATGCAAAATCATCCACATGATAGTATCTGTGGTTGCTCTGTTGACGAAGTTCATCGTGAAATGATGACACGTTTTGAAAAAGCGAATGAAGTAGGAAAATATCTTGCTGATGATGCATTATTTGAACTCGCTAAAGTGATTGACTTTGAAGGCCAACATCCTTTTGTAGTTTTTAATACAGCTGGACATTCTAAAACAGGTGAGGCTGAAGTTGAAGTAGTTCTTGAGCGTAAATTATTTAAAGAAGGAATTCCTGAAAAACTTTATGATGAACTAAAGGCACAGCCCAAGGCAACTTATAAAGTAATCAATCGTGAAGGTCAAGAAGTCCCAGCTGAAATCAGTGAAGAAGAAGTCTTATTTGATTATGATTTACCGAAAGATCGTTTCCGAGTTCCTTACATGAAACGATTTGTGAAAGTGAAATTATTTTTAAATGAAATGAGTGCTTTTTCTTGGGAAAGTTTTGATTTGGTACTTACTGACGATGCTGACAGTTCTGTCAATAATAATGAAAGTATGATTTCTGGTCAAACTATTGAAAATGAAAGTTTGAAACTGACAGTTAATCATAATGGAACATTGAGTATTTTTGATAAGTCGCTCAATAAAGTTTTTAAAGACTTGCTTGTCTTTGAAGACACTGGTGATATTGGAAATGAATATATCTATTTCCAACCTAAAAATACCAAACCAATTCTTTCTACTGACAGTCCTGTTGAGTTTTCAATTATTACTGACAGAGCAGAAATTGCCGAAGTTCAGCTTAAACAAGTGCTGATGATTCCTGAATCTGCTGACGAATTATTGGATGAGGAACAAAAAAAGGTTTTGGAATTCCGTTATCGTAATGCTGGTCGTTCTGATAAACTTTTGCCTTTAGAGGTAACAAGCAAAATCACTGTACGTAAAAATTCAAAAAAAGTTGATTTTGAAACAAGTATTGATAATCAAATGAAAGATCACAGACTTCGTGTACTATTCCCAGCGGGATTAACAAGCGAAAATCACGAAGCTGACAGTATTTATGAAGTAGTGACAAGACCTAATGTTATGCCTGAAACTTGGGAAAATCCAACAAATCCACAGCATCAGCAAGCTTTCGTTAATCTTCATAATGAAGAATATGGTTTAACTGTTGGTAATTTTGGCTTAAATGAATACGAAATTACTGACAGTGCAAATATTGCATTAACTTTACTTAGAGGAGTTGGCGAACTTGGTGATTGGGGTTACTTCCCAACACCAGAGGCTCAAACTTTAGGACGTCATACTTTTAACTATAGTTTAGAATTTCATGGACCGGCTTACGAACGTTATGAAACTTATCAACATGCTTATGTTGCACAAGTTCCATTTTCAACGGTAGAACTGACAAATCCGTCAGCAGAAAAAACTTTACCGTCAGCTGGGAAAATATTAGAAATTGATACTGATAAATTTGCTATCACGGCATTGAAACGTCGCGAATCAGATAATGGTCTAGTTTTACGAGGCTACAATATGTCTGGTCAGTCATTAAGTTTAGCGCTCGAAGAAGAAGCGAAATTACTTAATTTACTCGAAGATGAAATTGAAGCAGACTCACAAACACAAATTGCAGCTCACGAAATCCGGACTTTGTTGATTAAGGAGAAAAATCAATGAAAAAATTTTTTCGGAATATTTGGCGCTATAAAGCACTGATAATTATGGCTCTGCCAGGTGCAATTTGGATGATATTCTTCTTTTATATTCCAGTATTTGCAAATGTGGTGGCTTTTAAAGATTTTCATATTGACCCAGATGGATTTTTGGCCAGTTTGACCAATAGTCCTTGGGTAGGATTTAAAAACTTTGAATTCCTCTTTTCTTCCGGTGCTGCTTTTGATATCACAAGAAATACGGTTCTTTATAATGTTGGGTTTATTACACTGAACTTGATTATTTCTATTGCGTTTGCAATTATCATGAGTGAATTAAGAAATAAAAAGTTGGTAAAAGTGTATCAAACGATGTCACTTCTTCCTTATTTCCTTTCATGGGTTGTTATTTCTTACTTTGTTTATGCCTTCTTGGCACCAGGAAACAAAGGGATTTTCAACCAAATGATTATGCATAATGGTGGGATGCCAGTCAATTGGTATCAAGAACCAAAATATTGGGTCTTCATCATCCTCTTCATTGGTGTTTGGAAGGGAATTGGTTATAATTCGATTATTTACTTTGCAACAGTAATAGGAATTAACCCAACCTACTATGAAGCAGCAATGGTTGATGGAGCAACAAAATGGCAACAGATTAAAAATATTACCATTCCTCAAGTTGTTCCACTGATGACGATTTTGACAATCTTAGCCGTTGGAAATATTTTCCGTGCTGACTTTGGTCTTTTCTATAATGTTCCACGACAATCAGGTGCTTTGACACCAGTAACGCTGGTCCTTGATACCTATATCTATAATGGATTAGCTAACACTGGTGACTTAGGAATGGCGACGGCAGCAGCGCTTTATCAATCGGTAGTAGGATTCATTCTTCTAATGATTACAAACTTCTTTGCCCGCAGACTTGATAGTGATTCAGCATTATTCTAAGAAAGGAGGAAGCTAGTAGGTCAAGCCTTTTATCAAACTTGAAAGCTAATAATATATGAAAAAGAAAAAAATAGCCTCATTATCTGTTCGAGGATTTAATCGTCCAGTTAACTTTGTTTTTAATATCGTCATTGCACTTTTTGCAATCTCTTGTGTCTTACCTTTCCTCTTTGTCTTAGCCATTTCGCTGACAAAAGAATCGGCTTTGCAACAATTCGGTTATAGCTTTTGGCCACGAGAATGGAGCTTTTATGCTTATACATTCTTATTTGACCAAATGAAAGATAAAATGTTGCAATCATTGTTTGTCACAGTACTTGTTACGGTTCTAGGGACTGCAATTAATTCTACAGCAACTTCACTTTATGCTTATGCGATTTCTAGAAATAACTTTCCTTTCCGTCGATTCTTTACAATCTTTTGTTTGATCACTATGTTGTTCTCACCTGGGATGATTGCGAATTACTTGGTAATGACTAATCTTCTACAATTGAAAGATACAATTTGGGCTTTGATTTTGCCAATGGCTGTCTCACCATTTAACATCATTGTTATGAGAACTTTCTTTAAACGTTCAGTTCCAGATTCAATTATTGAATCTGCCCGAATTGACGGAGCAAGTGAACTTAGAATTTTCACTCAAATTGTTCTTCCTTTAGCAGTACCTGGGATTGCAACCATCAAGTCCTGATTGACCATGCGCAAAAAGGAGGAGAATCGCCTGACATGAATACTTCTGATTACACCATTGAGATTTCAAAGGATAATCAAAATTGGATAGAAGTTGTCAACGTTAAGAAAAATAAATTGGGAGAAACCAAAGATTCTTTCAAACAGACAGAAGTGCGTTACGTTAGAATCACAGCCACTAAACCAACACAAGGAGCAGATACCGCTGTTCGTTTATATGAAATACAAGTATTAGGACAAAAAAATAGCTGACAAAGGGCTGTAAAAGTTTGCCATAAAAGCAAAGAAAAGGCTATCATGAAAACCCTAACATTTCATTGGAAAAGTGTTATAATGAAGTAATAAAAGTTAGAAAGTTATAGAAAAATGATTGGAAAAGCACTAGAAGAATTCTTTATTCGGATTTGGGTCGTTGTTAAATTGACCTTGATATTTTGGCTCTTAGCGCTCACAGGGCTGTTTGTTTTAGGACTTGGTCCTGCCTTTAAAGTGGTAACAGAGTTGTATTTGGAACATGGTTTTGACTATAAGTCAATCTCAGTGAAACAGGCTTATCAAATTTTCAAGCGAGACTTTTTAAGAGCAAATATCATTTTTTGGCTCTATACCTCTTTGAGTCTTTTGCTCGCTTATAATTTATATCTTTCAGTACAAATCCAAGGTTTACTTTTCTTGGTGATTGATTTCATTCTATTCTTTGGTTTAACTTATCTTATGACCGCTTTTGAATATACAATGATTTTTGATAGTCAATTTGAAATTAGTTTTGGAAACTTATTAAAAATGAGCTTTATTTCAAATTTTATTAGTTTTAAAACCTATCTAAAACTTTTATTTGGGATTGTCCTTATCTTTGTTTTGACTTGGCAATTTAAAGGCATGATTCTCTTTGGTTTGATTGGCCTTTTACAAGTTTATTCTTTAAGTGTGACAAAAACTTGGCGTTTGAAAGTCGAAGAACAGTTAGCAGAGTAAAAAAGAAGAGTTACTGAGAGGGGTGGAAAATGGAATTAAAATTCCAAGAAAATTTTTTGTGGGGAGCAGCAACGAGTGGCCCACAAACTGAAGGACGTTTTAAAAAGCAGCATGACAATGTTTTTGATTATGATTTTGACCATTATCAAGAACGTTTTTGGGGCGGAATTGGACCTGATACAGCCAGTAATTTTTTCAATGACTTTCTAGAAGATATAAAATTAATGAAGGCTGCTGGTCTAAAATCAATAAGGACAAGTATTCAATGGTCGCGTTTGATAGATGATTTAGAAAAGAATACGGTAAATGAAAAAGCGGTTGATTTCTATAACGCTGTAATTAATGAATTTATAGCGCAAGGGATTCGTCCGATGATTAATTTAAATCATTTTGATTTACCAGTTGAACTCTTAAAAACATATGGAGGCTGGGAAAGTCGTCATGTTGTTGATTTATATGCAGGTTTTGCAGCAAAATGTTTTGCTGAATTCAGCGACCGAGTGAGTGATTGGTTTACTTTTAATGAGCCAATGGTTGTCGTTGAGTGTGCTTATTTATTAGGTTTCCATTATCCTGATATTGTTGATGGAAAAAAAGCTGTTCAAGTGGCTTATCATTTGCAACTCGCCTCATCTCTTGCGATTGAACAATACCGAAAAATCAATAAAAATCCTGAAGGACGAATTGGAATCATTTTAAATTTAACTCCGTCCTATCCAGCAACTGAAAAAATAGAAGATTTAAAAGCAGCAGAAATGGCAGACCTTTGGCAAAATCGCCTCTTTTTAGATGCATCAATAAAGGGAGAATTTCCAGAAGAATTAGTCAGCCTTTTACAAGAAGAAAATGTCTTGTGGCAGTCGGAAGCAGAAGATTTGAAACGGATTAAGGAAAACAAAGTGGACCTTTTGGGAGTTAATTACTACCATCCGAGTCGAGTACAAGAACCTGAATATTCTAGTGATAGTTTGGCTCAAGATTGGCGTCCCGACAAATATTACGCATCGTTCAATAAACGTGGGGTGCGGATGAATGCTGACAGAGGTTGGGAGATACATCCACAAACCATTTACGAAATTGCCAAGCGAATTCAAGAAGATTATGGAAATATTCCTTGGTTTATTTCTGAAAATGGGATGGGCGTAGAAAATGAAGAACGTTTCAAAGATGAAGAGGGACAAATCCAAGATGATTATCGAATTATTTTTACAACAGAACATCTTTTTTGGCTCCATAAAGCGATTCAAGAAGGCTCAAATTGTTTTGGTTACCATGTTTGGACACCAATTGATTGCTGGAGTTGGCGTAATTCATACAAAAATCGTTATGGTTTGATTAGTTTGAATATCCATACCCAAGTGAAAACTTTAAAAAAATCAGCTTATTGGTATAAAAATTTAACAGACTCATCACTTTTACAAGTTCCAGATTCAATTTTAGAAAAATACAATCAATGATTTCTGTTAAAATATAAGAAAATTTGGAGGAGAAATATGTCATTATTAACAATAGATATTGGTGGAACAAGCATTAAATATGCAAGGTTTGCTGACGGAAAATTAGGAGAAGAAGGTGCTTTCGGAACTCCTGATAATCTGGATCAATTTTATCAATCACTGACAGCAGTCGTTGAACAATTTAAGGAAAATTCTGATGTTTGTGGTGTCGCTATTAGTTCCCCAGGAGCAGTAAATAAAGCGACTGGTGTCATTGAAGGAGCAAGTGCTCTCCCTTATATTCATGATTTTGATATTCATGCTGAACTAGAAAAACGATTTGGTTTACCTGTTTCTATCGAAAATGATGCCAATTGTGCAGCGCTTGCCGAAGTGAAATTTGGTGCGGCAAAAGGTTTGTCAGATGTTTTGCTCCTTGTGCTTGGAACAGGTGTTGGCGGTTCTGTTGTTATGAATGGGAAAGTCCATCATGGGAAACATCTTTTTGGAGGTGAATTTGGCTTTATGCTCATGGATGATGAACATTCGTTTTCAACATTAGGAACAACGATTAGAATGGCTGAGCGCTATAATAAACGCACAGGAGAAGCTCTTGATGCCATCGAAATCTTTGAAAAAGCCTTTAATGGTGATGAAATAGCAAATGAAGAAAAAGATGTTTTTCTATACAATGTCGCAAAAGGGATTTTTAATCTGACTTATTCTTTTGATCCAGAATTAGTGATTATTGGAGGAGGAGTTTCCCAAGCTGAATGGTTAATTCCAGAACTGCAAAAACAACTTCAAAAAATTATGGGAATTATTGAAGTAGCGACTTTTATGCCAGAAATTGTAACTTGTGAATTCAGAAATTCTGCCAACTTAATTGGTGCAGCGGTAGATTTTTCACAAACTTACGCAAATAAGACTGACAAATAAGCTAGAAGTTTTCTATCAGTAATATTTTTTACTGACAGAAAATTCCTTCACTAATACTATACGAAATAGAACATAAAAAGTAACAAATTATAGGAAAAAATTATGACAAATCATTATGGCTCAATCGAAGCAGGCGGAACAAAATTTGTACTTGCGATTGGTGATGAGCAGTTTAACATTTTAAAAACAAATCAAATTCCAACGACTAGTCCCGAAGAAACAATTACTAGAACCATTGAATTTTTTAAAGAAAATCCTGTTAAATCATTGGCAGTTGGTTCTTTTGGGCCTATTGACATCAAGCCTGAAAGTGCAACTTATGGCTATATAACAACCACGCCAAAAGCTGGTTGGGCAAATGTTGATTTATTAGGAAAACTCAAAGCCGCACTTGATATTCCGATGGTTTTCACTACCGATGTCAATAGCTCGGCTTACGGTGAGATGATTGTGACTGGCGGAAAATCATTGGTTTACTTCACAATTGGAACAGGAATTGGTGGAGGAGCCGTACAAGATGGGAAATTTATTGGAGGATTTTCTCATGCAGAAATGGGTCATCAATATGTGAAGCGTCATCCAGACGATCTTAATTTTGCAGGCGTTTGTCCATTTCATGGTGATTGTCTAGAAGGAGTGGCAGCCGGTCCTTCCCTTGAAGCCCGCTTAGGAATTCGTGGAGAAGATATTCCAGCTGACAGTAAAGTTTGGGATATTCAAGCTTTCTACATTGCACAAATCGCCGTTAATACAACCTTAGCACTTGCACCTGAGAAAATTGTTTTTGGTGGTGGCGTTATGACCCAAACGCACATGATTGAGCGCGTGCGCAAAGAATTCACAAAATTAATGGCAGGTTATGTCCACGTTCCCTATTTACTGACA
>OAWA01001622.1_pt1 | contig 9929 bp, 13 predicted proteins | sample 1516971 | NCBI WGS metagenome assembly OAWA01 (sample SAMEA2580097, study PRJEB22360) | human gut metagenome | biome: human gut; feature: human-associated habitat; material: faeces | place: Denmark | collected 2008/2010
AAAAGCCATAACAGAAATAGACTTATCCATTCTTTTGATAATAGGAAGTTTTTCATTTATATCAAAAGTTTTATTTCCCAATAATATCTTTTCTGCGTAATGGATATCCTCGTCTATAAAGTTCACAATACTCATGTAATTAGTATTCCTTTCCACAAGCATACATTATAGCTTGTTTTATATAAGAAAGACTTTCATCCTTCGCTATTATAGCATTAACGGTGATAACATTCTGCTCAAGTATCTCTGAAAAATATTGAGCAGTTACTGCCTTTGACGCATTTTTCAACAGCAGATCTTCATAAATCTTATACGCTATTATTTCCTGAGAGTCTCCCGTAGCGGACCACTCATCTATTATCCTTTTGGCCTCTAAAAATTCTTCTGATATATTAATTTCTATGGAATCCTGCTTTTTTACTTTCTTTGCAGCCATCACCGATGCATATAAGTAAACTCGCAAAGTGCTAAATGCAATATCATATTCCAATGTCCAATTGTTGGTAAATAATCTCGCTTTATCCGTACAATATTTATCCTTTTTCTTCTCCAAGATAAAACTTCTATATAGTTCTGTACTTACTTCTTTCTTAATATAAATTTCAATACTATCCTTTACTTTTTTGCTAAGTTTTTTCACCTTATTTTGTTCTTTTATTTTTTCATAAATGTCTTCTTTCTTTATATAATACTTTCCTTCAATATCTGAACATTTTAATTCACATATCTCCTCTGCACCCTTCAAATCTTCTATAGAATAAACAATATTTTTATTCTCCTCTTTTTTTATTTCATAATAGTAATCCGGTCGTACATCCAAATCTGTAACTATTGCTATTGGTATATCTATACACTCTCCATTTTTTCTTTTGAAAATATTTGCATATCTAAGAAATGCCAGACTTCCTACATTAACAATTGAGACCCCATATTTTTCTAATGGCATACCAATTATTTTTGCGATAACGGGCATTAGAATATTTTCTGCATCACCTTCAACAAAAATGACTCCCTTAGCAAAAAACAAGTTAGCTTTTGTAGAATCCAAAAATCTTTCTAAATATTTATAATCTCCACTTTCTAAAGCAGTATGGGCAGAATCTAGCATATAAGCTTTATTATTTTTACAATATATCAGATTAGATATTTTTATTTTTGATGCTAATGTTATGCTATGTGTCGTGATAATGCACTGTAACTTTTTATTACTATTATCATTATCATTTTTATTTTGTAAATAAGCAATTAGTCTTAACTGCGCCTGAGGATGTAAATGAGCTTCGATTTCCTCGATTAAAGCAATATTAAAGCGATTTTCTATGTCAAATAATAATAATTCTAATGCTATAAATAACTGATTTAAAGAACCTAATCCAACTTGATTTTGAGCAATAATTAGGCTTAGCCTGCGCAGAATACTAGTCAATTCATTTCTACTTGCTGAAATTATCGGTTCATAACCATGCGAATCATAATTATTACCCATAAATTCTCGTAAAGTTGCTTCTAATTTCCCTGTGATTTCTTTCGCACCTTTCTCCCCATCCTCAATTCCAAAAATTTCATCTTTTTCCAGTTTTTCTTTCTTAAAATATTCCTCGATTTTTTGATTAGCTATACCAAAGTATCTTTCTAATACATGAAGATCTTTTTCTTTAGTAAAAAGTGGATGATTTAGCAAAATTTGCGCCAACCTTGAATGGTAACCATGTTTCAATTCATTTTCTGCATCTCTTAGCGGCTTAAGATACGTCACTCTCAATAATTCAATTGCATCAAAGCGGGTATCTAATTCTGGCATGCCTGCAGTAATCGAATTCATAATTCTGTTATCTCTACGTCTTGCTATCATCCGAACACTGAGCTCTGCCTTATCCCCATCAAATGTAAGCCATTCCAGAAAATTGCCTGCCTCATCATCACTTAATTCTTGAAAAACACATTCTATCTTCAATAATTCACTTCGTTCACCTTTTAAATCCTCATAAAAATCACATTCTTTTATTTGTAAAGTATCATGGCTTCTAGTTCCAAGAACAAATTTAATTGCATCAATAATTGCTGTCTTTCCCGTATCATTTTCTCCAATAAGAACATTTAATCCTCCCTTTAAATAAACCTCTAATGCAGGAGTCGCATCTAAATTGGCATAACCATATTTTCTAAAATTCCATATTCTTACACACGATAAATACATTTTTCATATCCCCTTTTTTACATATATTAATGTGACTGTACACAATTATACCAAATATATGGATAAATTCCCATCATTTTATACACATACTGCTATTTACACTATAAATTTACTGCTATTTCTATATTCCCTACACAATCCACGCTTTCATACCTTATATCTCACAACCATTTCTCTTGTTCATTAGCTTTGCAATTTCTCCTCTCCAAATACAATTCTATATCCTTTCATCTCCGAAAATAGAATCAGATAATATCTTTCTTATCTCTGTTAATGACCAACCTACAATCTTAGTTTTCTTATATTTTGCCAGAGCTTCACCCCCTTGAGACTCTATAACACTCTCTATCTTTCCCAGATTCAGTTCATCAAAACATAAACAAAACATTAATCTCACTATATCCATTTTTTCATTATCTTCTATCAACACATCACTCTTTTCATATTTCTTAAATTCATATGGAATTTTCTCTGGAATTTTTTCGTCCATATATACTTTCTTCGTCTTCAGACAAAAAAGCAGGCTAATGAATACTTTCATCCATCACCCTGCTTATAAAGCCTATTTCCAAATTATTTTTTACTTTCCTATCCACCCACTAAAAAATCCCCATCATCGTCCCAACCCAGTAAATCAGCCCCAAGACCCAGCTGGTCAAAACCCCGTACAAAATCACCGGCCCGGCAATGGTAAATATCTTACAGCCAACACCGAACACCTCGCCCTCCGCGTGAAACTCGATGGCCGGCGCCACCACGGAATTGGCAAATCCTGTTATCGGCACCAGGGCGCCTGCTCCCCCGAACTTCACAATCTTTGGATAGATATTGAATCCGGTCAGCAGGATACTTAAAAGAATCAGCTCCAGCAAAGTCCAGGCCGCTGCTGTTTCCTGGTCCATACCCATGCTGTTCATCATGAAATCCAGGGCAAACTGTCCCAGCACGCAGATGATTCCGCCTACCAGAAAGGCCGCCGCCATGTTCTTTGCCAGGCTGTGGGTGGGAGTCACCTGTTTCACGTACTCCTCATACTTTTTCTTATCAATCTCCATTCGTTTACTCCTCTCAAAATCCGGCTGCGGACAGCCCTAAACCTTTTTGGCTCATCCTCTTTGGCCACATCATCCCAGGGAGGCCATATGATTCCAGAAATATACCAGGGACCCCGCCATTTTCCCTGCCGCCAGGGCAAATATCAGATACTGAAGTCCCACGGCCAGGTGAATCCTCCGGCTGATGACCGGAAGTGCCTTTAGCGTCTCTGCCAGGGACATGACCAGACAGCCCACAAAAATCCCAACCGACAGTCCGAATACACATATGAAAAGGGTGCCGATATAGGGCCCCATATAGATGGGAAACTCATAAATATCCAGTATATTTCCCAGGACCCCGCCCAGAATAATCACTGTCTCATACAGAAAAATATGCTTCCTGGTACCTGTCTTTCCCATGAGGCGCACAAACACGCCGATAATGGCCAGGAACGCATATACGCCGGCTGCAATGATGCCGCCGGCGCACAGACCGAAGAACGCCAGCAGACATTTTTTAAGTAATATCAATTTTGGACTCCTTTCTGCCGTCATTGGCAATCAGGGTCTTACTGATATTGTCCTCATAAAGGCGCATTTCCACCTCTAACGGCGTGGGGTCCGTATTCAGTTTTATGGCTGCGAAATGATTGAAGAAACCGATGATGCCCACGGCCAGACCAACCGAATAGCTAATCTCCAGCACAGTAAAACCTCCGGATTCATAGCCCATGACCAGGCTGAACACCTCGCTGAACACATCGGTGACGCTGACGTCATTGTTAAAGGTCATAATGGCAAATGCAGCGCCGAAAAAACACACCAGGCAGACAAATACAGTCTTGGTCCACTGCCAGATGTAAGCAGGCGGGGAAGGCGGTTTGTAGGCTATAATAAAATCCGTCTCCCCCACGTTGTTTACATCAATGGTGGAGTCCAGCTGTTTTAACTTGTTGATTACATCCAGGGCACTCATGATATAGCGCCGCTTGGCGTCCACCTTCACGGTCATGACCTTCATGGAGTTGCATTTATTCATCACATTCTGGTCGTCGCAGTAAACCTGGGCCACGTCCTTTAGGACAACGTCCTTGTGGGTCAGCTCCGTGATTTGACTTAGTTTTAAATAGACTGTATGGTTCATAGACCTCTTCCGCTCCTTTGGATTTCCTGCTGTCCGTACATCATGGACACAGGGTCAGTCACAAAGGCCGGACATACTTCCTCTTCCACGGAAGGCCCGTCCATCTCCTCCCATACCAGCGTCCCTTCCTTTTCATATCCCCTGTCTCCGAAACCTGAGGACAGATACCATACCAGGGCCCCTATCAGGAGAAGGGAAGCTATGACTGCAAGCAGTTCACATACTCGTTTACCAAAACCCATAAGAATCACATCCTTTTCAAGAAAAGTTAATTGGTTTCTGGTATCTAGTATGACTTCCATGGAACTTTTTATACCATAAGGCTTTTGTTTACAGTTTTTTCCTCATTTCTTTCAATATACGTTTTTCCAGCCTCGACACCTGTACCTGGGAAATGCCCAGCTCTCCGGCAATCTGGGTCTGAGTCTCATTGTAAAAATATCTGCGCAGAATGATTTCTCTCTGCTCTTCCTCAAGTCCCTCCATCAAATCCTTTAAAACCATTCGGTTTAACAAATCCTCATGGTCATTGTTGTCCTGGGCCAGGCGGTCCATGAGATAGGTGGAATTTTCATCCCCGCTGTCCGCCGGACGGTATAACGACTCCACCTCTGCCGCTGCTTCCAGGGACGCCGCCACTTCCTCACGGCTGGGTCCTCAACTGCCTGCAAACTCCTCAATGGTAGGTTCCCTTCCCAGAGCGTATGTCATTTCCTCCCTGGCGGCCCTGACCTTAACCCCCAGTTCCTTGATGGAGCGGCTGACCTTGATCATACCGTCATCCCTGAGAAATCGTTTAATCTCCCCTGTAATCATGGGCACTGCATAGGTAGAAAATTTCACGTCAAACCCAGTGTCAAATTTGTCAATGGCCTTAATCAGTCCGATGCTTCCAATCTGGAACAGATCCTCCATCTCATATCCCCGGCCTGAGAACCGCCTTACAATGCTCCATATAAGTCCCACATTGTCCATGACCAGCTGGTCTCTTGCCGCTTTATCCCCTTCGTGAGCCCATGATTATATTTTCATGGCCTCATCCATCGCCGCCCCCTGCCGATGGATTTCTTCATTGTCACCAATGTGCCATGATTTGGTTCGGACTCCACCTCTACCTGGTCCATAAAGGCCTCCATGAAGGAAAAGCCCATGCCGGAGCGCTCACCTTCGGGATCCGTGGTAAACATAGGCTCCATGGCCTGTTTCACATCCGCTATACCCACACCGCAGTCCTTCACCGCCACGGTCAGGGTCCGTTCCTCCATATCTGCGGTCAGGTCCAGATATATGGTTCCCCTGTCTCCCCTGTAGCCATGTATGACTGCATTGGTCACTGCCTCGGATACGGCCACCTCCTCCAGGGTGGGGTCCAGCCTGCTCATGAACACGGCGGTCACCACCCTGGCAAACTCCTCATTCCGGGAAAGGCTCTCCATTTCCAGCCTCATGTGTTCTCTGTTTGTCTCCATCTTCTTATCCTCCATCTTTTTCATCCCTTTATTGCTGATTCCCTGTCTTCATATCCTTTGATAAGGCGGCTTACACCGCCCATCTCCAGTATCCGCCTGACCTGGGGTCCTGCCCCGTAATAGGCCACGGTTCCCCGGCTGGCTGCCATCTGCTTATAACGGTTTAAAAGTACCCCGATGCCGGATGAATCCATAAATGATGTGTGTGTAAAATCAAATACAATCCGATTGATGTAATTCTCCGCCAAAAGCAGGTCCGTATCCCGTTTCAGGTTCCTGCAGTTATGGTGGTCCAGCTCTCCCGGAAGGTGAATCACCAGCATCTGCTCCCTGGCCTCATACGTAAACGTTGTCTGTTCCATCCCTCCATACTCCTTTCTCAGTGCCTATAAAATACAAAAAAAGATACCACAAAAGACATGTTTCTTATCTTCTGTAGTATCTTTCCTGAAAAACCGTTTAAATTAATAACCTCTGGCATTCTTTGCCCGGTCCACATATTCGGAATCCGGGAATTCATTGACCACTTTGTCAAACATGGAATTGGCATTGTCCGTGTCGCCGGCATCCTGGTACAGACGCCCCACATAGAACAAGGCTTCCGGATTATCCGGCTTTATGGTCAGACTGGCCTGGAAATAGTCCATGGCCTCTGTCTTATTGCCTGCGTTCCACAGCTGAAGTCCCCGGTCCACCAGACTCTGGTAGATATTCGCCGTCATATCCTGACGGATATTTTCCACAATAGCCTGTATGTTTTCGTCCTCAATCAAATCAAAGCCTGCTCCTGCAAATGCCTTGGCCGCTGCCACCAAATCACCGCTCCTGTAATCCTGGAGAATCCAAATCAGTCCCTGGTACTGGGCAATGACGCTGGTGTTGCCTGTGGTCAGCTCGTCCAGACGGGCCTGAATCTCCTTTGTGTGGGCATCCAGCTCATCGTAATCCGCTTTCAGAATATCGTACTGCTGATTTGCATTGTTAAGCTTCTGCATGTAGGATTTCAGGTTGTTATCGTGAATGCTGTTAAGGTCCCTTGTCCTGGCCGGCAGAATGAGAAAATAAAATGCCATAATGCCCAGAACCAGTCCTATAATGATGTGAAGCACAGTGGAAATACCTGTATTTTCCTTATAAGTATTAGGGATGATGACATCGTCATCCTCCATCTTCCGATGGGAAAATGCCTTCACCATCTTGCGCTTCTCCGCATCAGCCCTGCCTGTATTCTGTTTTACAATGGACATATAGTACAGGGCCTTCTGGTTGCTCTTGTCAATCTGGAGAATCTTGTACAGGCAGCGCCCGGCCTTATTAAAGTCCTCTCTGGCCATATATAACAGGGCCAGGAGCAGATGGGCCTTCACAAAATGAGGGTTTGACTCCACCACCCTGGCCAGCTGGAGAATGGCCAAATCATCGCTTCCGTTTTGGGCGTGCCAGAGCGCCTGGTTAAATGTTTTCACATTCTGGCTCTCTATCTCCAGCTGTCCCGGCTTCCTCTGAATCTCATCCAGATAATGGTCCGCCAGATTATCCTCCGGCTGCAGATTCAGGCTGATGACCCACTGTACCAGGGCATCTGCCACTTCACCGTTCTCATAGTATATCAGTCCCAGCAGATTCCTGGCATCTGTCTGATACTTATTAAAATGCAGGCTCTTCTTCAGGCACTGGGCCGCGCCGGACAGATCCCGTATCCTGGCCTTTTCCAGGCCCAGGTTGTAGAAGCTGTTGGCTATCTGCTGGTTCTTTCTTGCATAGTCTGTATTCACAGGTCCCGCTCGCCTCTTTCTTTTATCAGTTCCATCATGATGTCCGTCATATCCGTCAAATCGCTCTTAACAATGGCGTCCTCCACCTCTTCCACATCCAGGCTTGGTTTAAAACGCTCAATCTCCTCTTCAAAATCAATCATGTATATCACTCCTATCTTATCAGGTCTGCTCAGGGCTTCTGCTCCAGTACCGCCTTAATCTCACCGATGAGATACAGGGATCCGGCGCAGAACAGCAGTCCCTCCCGGCTCTTTTCAGCCATATCCTCAACCGCGCTCTTTGTGTCCCCATATGAATAAACAGGTCTGGACGTATAGGTTCTGAATCCCCTGGCCAGCTCTTCAGCCGCCAGTCCTCTGTCACTGTTCATATGAACCACGCCCACTGCTTCCCATATCATCTCTTTGCACAGCTGCTCTGCCATACGCTCATAGTCCTTATCTGAAACAGCTGCAAACAGCAGCCATGGCTTCTTTCCCTGTCTGTCCGAAATTTCCCCGGCTGTCTGTATGAACGCCTCAATACCGCCGGGATTATGGGCACCGTCCAGGTAGATTCCCGGCCTCACCTGCTCCATACGGCCGGGCCAGAATGTATTCTTCAGGCCCTTTATAATATGCTGGTCCGATATTCCCCATTCCTTTCCGTCCGGGCAGATGCAGGGACCGTGTCCCGGCATCCGGCATCCTGTCCTGGGACATTCTCCGGGGTAGCGCAGGACGTCCAGGGTGCGCACAGCCAGCATGGCGTTCTCCGCCTGGTAAAAAGCTTCAAAGGGAATCTCCAGCTCCAGGCATCTGCCGTCCTTCATCCTGGCGTTAATGGACAGGCCTTTTTCGCCTATCTCCTCCACATAAAAATCATCCCGGCCTACCGGATATCTGGCAGCACCCTTGCGGAAAGCAAATCCTTCCAGTATGGTGGAGACCTCCGGCTGCCCATCGTCAAAAACAAGAGGAACACCGGTCTTTATAATGCCGGCCTTTTCCCCTGCAATCTTGGCCAGGGTATCGCCCAGATACCTGGTATGGTCCATGCTGATGGAGGTAATCACACAGGCTGCCGGCCGTTCCAGCACATTGGTGGTATCCAGCCTGCCGCCCATGCCTGTTTCCAGAATCATCACATCCACATCATGCATTCTGAACAGGACCATGGCCATATAAAACAGGAATTCAAAAAAAGTGGGATGGCAGAGTCCCTGGTCCGCAAGCTTTCTGCTGGCCTCAAGGACAGTCTCAAAAGCCCCTTCAAAGCTTTCCTGATCCACCATTTCCCCATTAATCAGAAAACGTTCACGCACCTCCACCAGATGTGGTGAGATAAAGGTGCCGGTGCTGTAACCGGCCTCACCTAAAATAGAGGTGAGAAATGCGCACACAGAACCCTTTCCATTGGTCCCTGCCACATGAATCGCCGGTCTGTCCCGGTCAGGGTTTCCCAGATAATCCAGAAACCGCCTGACGTCCTCCAATGAATTCTTTTTCCTGGTCCACATGGGAATGCGGTCCAAATACTCCTCTGCTTGTCCCATAACTAAAATCCATTCTTTCTTAAAAGCCTGTCTGCCGGACAGGCTTTTATAATCTTAACCTAATTTTATTCAATTGGCAACCGGATATTCTCGCCGCCCTTCGTCAGGATGCGACAGGAATCCTCTTTGCCGGTTTCTGTATTATTGGCTGGTTTCTGGTTGACTGGTTTCTGGTTGACTGGTTTCTGGTTGACTGGTTTCTGATTGACTGCATTCTGTAACACCGGCTGCCTTCTGTAACACCGGTTTCCTTCTGCACCGGGCCCTCTAGTTTCCCTCCGTATTCAGAGAGGCTTGCCTGCGGCGTCCCACCGGAATCTGCGCCAGTATGATGGCGCCAAACATAAGGGCGCAGCCCAGTACTTCCTTGGAAGAAAGCCTTTGCCCTAAAATCACCCATCCGGCCAGAACTGAAATACTGGATTCCAGGCTCAGAATCAGGGAAGCCACCGTTGGATTCATCCCCTTCTGTCCCACAATCTGCAGGGTATAAGCCACTCCGCAGGACATGATGCCTGCATAGAGAACCGGCGCCCATGCGGCTATAATCTGGCTCCATTCAGGCGTTTCATAAATCAGCATGGCTGCTCCTGAGAGGATGCCGCTGACAAAAAACTGGATACAGGACATCTTTACTCCGTCCACAACAGGGGAAAAGAAATCAATAATCATGATATGCACAGCAAAAAGAAATGCGCATACCAGCATGAGAAGATCCCCTTTGTTCACCGACAGTTCCCCGCCCTTCATGCACAGCATGTAAAGACCCA
>OAWA01001627.1_pt1 | contig 9914 bp, 8 predicted proteins | sample 1516971 | NCBI WGS metagenome assembly OAWA01 (sample SAMEA2580097, study PRJEB22360) | human gut metagenome | biome: human gut; feature: human-associated habitat; material: faeces | place: Denmark | collected 2008/2010
ATCGGTGAGCGAGCAGTCCGAGGCGAGCATCAACGCCAGCGACGCGCTCAGCACTAGGAACAGGCAGGCGGCGGTGATGCTCACCGCGGTCATCGCCACGCGCGTCGGAATCCGGCGCCGGAAGGCGTTGATGTCGGTGTGTCCGGTGAACGCGGCACGGCAGATCAGTAGGATGACCGCGAACGTCGTGACGCGGATGCCGCCGGCCGTGGAGGTGCTGCCGCCGCCGATGAACATGATGACGCTCATGAACACCTTCGTCGGCTCGCTCACCTGCGGCACCCAGCTCAGGTCGAAGCCGGAGCTGCGCGGCATTACCGCCGCGACGACCCCGTAACGCAGCCGCGTCTCCACGTCGGCGCCCTTGAACAGGAACGGGTTGTCCCATTCCACCAGCAGGAACCACGTCAGCGACAGCAGCACCAGCGAGAACGTCGTCACCAAGGTGATCTTGGTGTGCAGGCTCCAACGGCGTGGGGGAGTGCGGTGGCGGGCGCAGCGCATGAGGTTGAGCAGCACGGGAAATCCCAGCGTGCCGCAGAACGCGCTGGCCATGATCGGCATGCCGACCGCCCAGTTGTTGACGTGCAGGCCGGCGCCGTCCGGCGTGAAGCCGGCGTTGTTGTATGACATGACCGCGAAGAACAGCGCCTCCCGGGCGGTATGGCGGACATTGCCCCTGTTGATGCCGTACAGGCCGGGGAACAGGGCGAGGAACGTGACGGACTCGATGATGAACGTGGTGGTGATGACCACGGTGAGCACGCCGCGGATCTCGTTGAGTTTCGTGGTGCCGAGCTCGTTGGCGGTGAGCAGCCTCTGCGTGGCTTTCATGTGATGGTTGGCGGCCAGGGCGATCAGCGATGCGAACGTCATGACGCCCAAGCCGCCCATCTGCACCGACACCAGCAGCACCACCTGGCCGAACGCGGTCCAGTGCGTGGTCGCGTTCACGATGGAGATGCCGCATGTCGACAGTGCGGACACGGCGGTGAAGAACGCGGTGGAGAAGCTGGTCGGCTCCTCTTCGTGTGAGGAGACCGGCAGCAGCAACAGACTGGTGGACAGAGCCACCAGCAGCAGGAAGTAGATGATGGTCAGACGGCCGGGATGCGAGGTGAGATGGTGAATGAAGCTGTGTTTCCTGCGGGTGCGCTCCTCGGCGGCGGCCTTCTCGAACGTGTCGCCGGAGAACCACCACGCGTAGCCGTGCGATGCCTCGCGGTTCGCTGAGGACTCGTCAAAAACGAGATTTGACATGGTCCCCGCTCCTTCGTATGCGTCGGCGCGCGTCAAGCGCGGCAACAGACTGGTTGCACTCGCCATTTTAGTATTCTTTGGCGCTGATGCCGCCGTCGTCCGCATCGCGGGCGCGGGCCCGCCCGGCCCCGGATCGGTCTTCATGGACGCGCCGCCGGCGGCGCTTGCGTTTCGTTTTCGGCGGATAAACGGTTCGTGGCGCCTTATGGGATATTGTGGATGACAGTACGTGGTCGTTTCGGATGATGATGAGGTGTGCGATGGTCTGCGCTCGGCATGCAGTGGTGGTGACGCATTCGCGTCTGCGTGAAAGCGGCACGGTGGTGTCTGAGGCGGTCGACCGGCTGCGCAACGTCGGGTTCGAGGTGTCGATCATCGACAACGTCGAGGCGCCGCAGTTCGGCGGCGTGACCCACAAGGTCGACGAGGACACCGAGATCGTCGTGGTGCTTGGCGGCGACGGCACGATACTGCGGGCCGCTGAACTGGTGCATTGCACGCAGGTGCCGATTCTCGGCGTGAACATGGGTCATGTCGGTTTTCTGGCCGAATTCGAGAGTTTCCAGATGAGCGAGGCGATCCGGCGCGTCGCCGACCATGACTATTCGATTGACGAGCGCATGATCGCCCATGTAGATGTGTGGCTGCCGGGTGCGCATGAGCCGCTGCAGGACTGGGCGCTGAACGACATCACCTTGGAGCGCGCCGACCGTGGCAAGATGGTCGAGCTGTCGGTCCGGGTGGACGATGTGGAGATGAGTTCGTTCGGCTGTGACGGCGTCATCGTGTCGACGCCGACCGGATCCACCGCATACGCGTTCTCCGCGGGAGGGCCGATCATGTGGCCGAACGTCAAGGCGCTGCAGCTGGTGCCGCTGGCGGCGCATGCTCTGTTCGCCCGCCCGCTGATCATCGGCGCCGGCTCGACGTTCACTCTGGACATTCTCGACGATTCGTCATCCGAAGGCTGGATCTGTTGCGACGGACGACGGCAGTGCGCCCTGCCGAAGGGGACCCGCGTCGAGGTGCGCGAGTCGAAGAGCACGTTGCGGCTGGCCCGGCTGTCCGGTGTGCCGTTCACAAACCGTCTGGTCACCAAATTCGATCTGCCGGTGGTCGGATGGCGCGAGCACGCGAGGAACGGTGGTTCCTCGGCGCAGCGCACGCGTGCAAGGGGTGCGGCGGACACGGCCGCGGTGCCTTCTTCCGGCGAGCAGGGGGTCGACCATGCTTGAGGAACTGGAAATTCATGACCTCGGCCCGATTCATCGTGCCCTGCTCACGCCGGCCGGGGGAATGACCGCGATCACCGGCGAGACCGGAGCGGGCAAGTCCATGCTGTTGAGCGCCATCCGGCTGATTTCCGGCGGACCGGCCAGCAGCGGGCGCGTGTCCCCGGGCGCTTCGGAGGCATGGGCGCAAGGCGTGTTCGCCGTGGATGACCGCGGCGGCGTGGCGCAGGAGGCCCGCGATGCCGGTGCCGTGCTGGAGGACGGGGAGTTGTACTTGTCGCGCACGGTGCCGGTGTCGGGCCGGTCCCGTGCCGTGCTGAACGGCAAGAGCGCCCCCCGCTCGGTCTTGGAATCACTGGCGTCGCAGTTGGTGACGATTCACGGGCAGGCCGACCAGTTGCGCATCGCCGCCGCATCCAGGCAGCGGGAGTTCCTTGACATGGTCGCCGGCGATGATGATCTGTTGGCGCGGTACCGTCATTCATGGGATGCTCTGCGCGATCTTGATGACCGTCTGGAACGACTGCGCCATCAGGAGTCGTCCGCCAGACAGCGTGCGGACTATCTGCGCGAATCCATCCAGCGCATCAACCGCGCCGACCCCCAGCCCGGCGAGGACGAGGAGCTCAAAGGCCGTCGCGCCCGCATCGAGAACGCCGCCGATATCGCGCAGGGTGTCAGCCGGGCGCTTGCGGCGCTTGACGCCTCCCAGGTGGATGTCGACGCCGATTCATCGAGCGCGTCTGATCTGCTGAATCAGGCGATCTCCTCATTGCGCGACATCCGTGTCGACGGTGATTTCGGCGAATTGGCTGACCGTCTGGAATCCCTGAACGCGGATCTGTCGGATATCGTGTTCTCGCTGTCGCGTGAGCTTGACGGCGAGGAGAGCGTCGAGGATCTGGATGCCATCAACGCGCGCATCCACGAGCTGGGCGAGCTGACCCGGCGCTGGGGGCCGACGCTGCAGGACGTGATTGCATGGCGCGACAAGGCGACGTTCGAGGTCGAGGATCTGGACGCGTCTCCTGAGAAGGTCGCCCAGCTGCAGGACGAGCGCGAAGCCGCATTCGACCGGGCCCTGCAGGATGCCGGGGCGCTGAGCGAGGCGCGACGGGCCGCGGCGCAGTCGCTGGCCGCCACCGTCACCAGATCCTCCGGGCCGGCGCCGCTGTCGTGGCCCGCCACCGTCACCGACGAGCTGTCGTCGCTGGCCATGGCCGGGGCGCGGCTCGATATCCGCGTCACGGATCGCGGGGAAGAGGCGGTACTCGTATCCGATTCCGCCGGCGAGGCCTCGACATGGCCGCTGGACGCGAACGGCCGCGATGACATCGAATTCCTGTTCACGCCGTTCCCCGGATCCCCGCAGCTGCCGATGGGCAAAAGCGCTTCCGGCGGTGAGCTGAGCCGCCTGATGCTCGCATTGGAGCTCGCCGCCGCGGATCGGCGTTCGAGTGCGGCTCCCGCGGGCGAGGGCGGGCCGATGACGTTCATCTTCGACGAGGTCGACGCCGGTGTCGGCGGCAAGGCCGCAGTGGAGCTGGGGCGGCGTCTCGCCCGTCTCGCGCGGACCTCGCAGGTCATCGTTGTCACGCACCTGGCTCAGGTGGCCTCATGGGCGGACGCGCAGTTCGTCGTGACCAAGGGCGCCTCGGACGGCGGGCAGTCCGCGGTGACGACCACGGTCGCCGAGGTATGCGGCGACGCGCGCGCCCATGAGATCGCCCGGATGCTGTCCGGCAGCGAATCCGAGGCGTCGCTCGACCACGCGCGCGAGCTGTTGGCATCATCGTCGCTGACATAGCCGGGACGGCCAGCGCGCACATACGGACCGGATAACCGGCAATAGCGGAAGGAACATCATGGACGACAACCACGGCAAGGCGGCAATCTTCGATCTTGACGGAACGTTGCTGGATTCCATGGGCGTATGGGATCAGGTCGACATCGATTTCCTCGCCAAACGGGGCATCGAGGTCCCTGCCGACTACATGGGCAAGGTGGCGGCGATGCAGTTCCGGCAGATCGCCGAATACACGATCGCCCGATTTGGCCTGCCTGACACGCCCGAGGCGCTGATGCAGGAGTGGGATGACATGGCGCGCGTCGCCTATTCGACGGTGGTGGAGGCCAAGCCGCATGCGGTCGAATACCTGTCGTATCTCAGGCGGTCGGGTGCGAAGCTGGCCGTCGCCACGTCCCTGCCGCCGGCGTTGCGCGAGCCGGCGATGAAGCACGTCGGCATTTTCGACTATTTCGACCAGATTGTCAGCGTCGACGATGCGAACGATGTCGGCAAGGACCGTCCCGACGTGTTCCTTCTGGCCGCCGGCCGTCTGGGCGTGGTGCCGGAGCAGTGCACGGTGTTCGAGGATCTGCTGGTGGCGATGCGGTCCGCCAAGTCCGTCGGCATGCGGGTATGGGCGATCCATGATGATTCTTCTGACGGGGACTGGCCGGATATCTGCGGTCTCGCCGACGGCGTGCTGTTTGATTTCAGCGAGGCACCGCGCAGTCTGTGAACCGACGCGCAACTGTTATGCTCTCGACCTTGACAGTTGTCCATAAGTGTTCTACTGTTATATGTAACAGTAGAACAGTAATCCGGCTGTGATACTGGAGACACATGGAAAGGGGCATAGATGAAACTGATCATCTCATCCGTGTCCGGAGAACCCATCTACGAGCAAATCAAGAACCAGATTCGCAGCGCCGTGATGAGCGGCGAGCTTGAGGCAGGGGAGGCCTTGCCCTCGCTGCGCAAACTCGCCAAGGAACTGCGCGTCTCCGTGCTCACCGTCACCAGGGCGTACAACGAACTGGCCGATGAGGGCGTGGTGCAGAACCTCCAGGGCAAAGGCACCTTCGTGATGGACAAGGGCAACGAGCTGATGCGACGTCAGCTCGAAACCCAGGTCCGCGAAAACCTGGCCGAGGCGATACGCGCGGCCAAAGCCGCCGACATCGCGCTGAGTGAACTGGGCCGCATGCTCGAAGACGAGTACCGCAAGCAGTGAGTGCCGGCATTGGCCGGCAACCTGCGAACACCGTGGCGTCGCTGTGATACGCGAGGCCACGGGACGAGAGAGTTTCCCAAAAAAGGACCATAGCCATGACCACCATATCCGAACCCGACACGATGGCCCTTGCGGTCACCGGCGTCACCAAGCACTACGACTCCGGCTTCGTGCTGGACGACGTGACCTTCGACCTGCCCAAGGGCTACATCATGGGGCTGATCGGCCCGAACGGCGCCGGAAAATCCACGCTGATCAAGCTGATCCTCAACATGATCCGACGGGACCACGGCAGCATCCAGGTGCTCGGCCTCGACAACATCATTGACGAGGAGGCCGTCAAGGAACGGCTGGGCGTCGTGTTCGACTCCAGCTACCTGTACGAACAGTGGAAGGTCTCGAAGGTCGAGCGCATCGTCGCCCCGCTCTACCCGGCATGGAACGGGGATCGGTATCGGCGGTACCTGGACGATTTCGGTCTTGGGGGAGCTCAGAACGGCAAGAAGAAGATCAAGGACCTTTCGAGGGGCATGCAGATGAAGCTGATGCTCGCCATCGCGTTGAGCCATGACGCCAAACTGCTCATCCTCGACGAGCCGACCAGCGGACTCGACGTGCTCGCCCGCGACGAACTCATGGACATGCTGCACGCCTACATCGAGGACGGCGAGCATTCGGTGCTGTTCAGCACCCATATCACCGTCGACCTCGAACGTGCGGCCGACTTCATCACCTACATCACTGGTGGAAGGCTCTACTACACCGGGCCGAAGGACGAATTCGAGGAATCGTTCCGTATAGTCAAGGGCGGGCCGGGCGAGTTGGCCCAGCTGCCTGCCGGCGTGGTGCTTGGCTCGCACACATACCAGACCGGTTTCGATGCACTGGTGCGCTCCGACAGCCTCGGCACCGTCAGCGCAGCCGTCGCCGATATCGTCGTCGAGCCGGCCTCCATCGACGATATCATCCGCCTGACCAACGTCCGTGATTCCGTCGCGTCTTCGCCCGAGGCCGCGTCTGCACTCAAGGAGGTCGGCCATGGGAACGTTGACTGAGACCGTGCCATCCCGTGCCGTACGGGCACGGCGGGGAAATCGTGGGCTGGCAACCGCATTGCATCTGGACCTGGCGTATCTGCTGGGCGACGGCGCCATGCAATCATTCGCCTCGGTGCTGCTCGCACCGGTGTTTTCGATCATGTTCAACGGCGGGGCGTTCGTCGACGGCTTCGGTTTCCGGTTGGGCGTCGTCATGGCGGTGTTCTCGCCCGCCATGATGGTGCTGACCGTGCCGCTCATCGACATGCAGAGCGGGTATCGGCTGCGCGGGTTGGCGCCCGCATCGCGGCGGAACCAGATGGCCTCGCGGTACTTGATGGGACTGGCTCTGGCCGTGTACGGGGCCGTGGTGATTGCATTGATCGATGGGGTGCAGCCGCTTGTCCGCCGTGATTGGTCATTCACGGGCAATCTGTGGGTGGCCGGCGTGGGCGGTCTGGCCATCGTGCTGATTATTGCGGTGATCATGCCCGTTTCCTGTTTGTGGGACAAGATCATCGGACTGCAGATCACGGTGTGGGTGTTCTATGTCGTCACGTTGATCGGGGCGTTCATCCCGTCAGTCCTCCCCGTATCGATGATCGCCAAGGTGATGGGCGTGGTGGACGCCGTCGTCTCGCATCGTTTCTGGCTGTCCGCGATGCTGGTCGCGGTCTCCGCCGCGGCGTATGCGGTCTCGTATGCGATCGCCGTGCGCGTGTACAAGGCAAAGGAGTGGTGAGATGCGCTGGAGTTCCGTAGTGAGGCAGTGCAGGTTCGATTGCGTGCGAGTGGATTTGTTCGGGTTGTCCAACATGCTGTTCATGTTGCTGTTTCCCGTGCTGTCCTGCGTGGCCGCGCTGGTGCTGACCGTGACCGGCGCACCCGGACAGGTCGCCGTCAGCGTCTACGGCGGCGTATGCGGCATGGCTGCGGTGATGTCGTGGATGTCCGCCTTGAGCGTGAATGTTGCGGAGGAGAGCGGCGGTCATCGGGCCATGAACGGGATGATTCCCATCGCCCGTACGTCGCAGGTGGCCGGACGGTTCCTGTTTCTGCTGGTGACCTGCGCGATGTGGACCGTGGACGTGATGGCATGCAGCGTCTTCTTCGCCTTCGGCGACATGATGGATTCCGGCTGGGCCGGGGCCATGATACCGAGCGCCGTCATCATCGCGTTCTCCCTGATCGTCGGATCGATTCTGATGGCGTTTTCGTACCGGTTCACGTTCCGGGCGATGATGCGGATATTCGTTGTGGTCATAGTCGGGCTGTATGCACTCGTCGCGTTGCTGTCCAGATTGCCGTTTGATTGGCAGGGCTTGCTGCAAGGCGTCGCGGATTTCATGAGCGTATGGTGGCGTGCCGCTCTGATTGCCGTCGTGCTGTGCGTGGGCGTCTACTGCATCTCCGCCGCTCTGGCCATCCGCTTCTACCGCGCCAAAGAGCTGTAAGCCCCTTTATGCCCCTGCTGGCGGGCTGAGCTGTTACAGCGCTTGGGCGGCCTTTTCGACGTAATCCTCCATGCCGTCGATGGGCACGACGTCCTTGAAACGTACATCGGCGGTCTCAAGTCCACGCAGGGCGGCCGGAGCGGTGGTGCCGGTCTCGCGAGACAGCACATCCATGCATTCGAAATCGGTGCCGTCGGCATCCAGGCCCAGTGCCTCGTTGACCACGCGCGGGAACTTGTAGGGGCTCGCAGTCGACAGGATCACGCGCGGGGTCAACGGGTCGCGCGGCATTTGCTGAGCCACGAAGTACGCGCACGCCGTGTGCGGGTCGATCACGTAGCGGTTCTTCTTCCAGCAGTCGGCGATCATCTCACGCACCTGGTCCTCGTCGGCCCAGCCGCAGCCGAACAGCTGACGGATCTTCGCGAGCAGCGGCTCCGGAACCTCGTACGTGCCCCACTGGCTGAGGTCATTCATCAGCATGGAGATCAGACGGGTGTCGCCCTCGGACATGTAGTACAGCATGCGCTCCAGGTTCGAGGAGATGAGGATGTCCATCGACGGGCTGATCGTCTGGAAGAACGGACGCTGACGGTTGTACGTGCCGGTGGTCAGGAAGTCGAACAGCACGTTGTTCTTATCGGAGGCGACCACGAGGTGCTTGACCGGCAGACCGAGCATCTTCGCGTAGTAGCCGGCGAGGATGTCGCCGAAGTTGCCGGTCGGAACGACGAACTCGACCTCGTCGCCCACGTTGATGACTTGGTTCTCCAGCAGCTGCGCGTAAGCGGAGAAGTAGTAGACGACCTGCGGTACGAGACGGCCCACGTTGATGGAGTTCGCGGAGGAGAGCACGACGTGCGAGTCGGCGGCGAGCTTCGCGGCGAGCTCCTTGTCGCCGAAGATGCGCTTGACGGCGGACTGCGCGTCGTCGAAGTTGCCCTCGACCGCGCACACGTTCACGTTCGCGCCGGTCTGCGTGCTCATCTGCAGCTCCTGAACCTGGCTCACCTTGCCCTGCGGGTAGAAGACGGTGATCGCGGTGCCGGGCGCGTCTGCGAATCCGGCCAGCGCGGCCTTGCCGGTGTCGCCGGAGGTGGCGGTCAGGATCATGATCTTCTCGTCGGTGTCGCCGTCCGCCGGCGTCGTGTGCGCCATGAAACGGGGAAGGATCTGCAGCGCAACGTCCTTGAACGCGGAGGTCGGGCCGTTGAACAGTTCGAGGATGTAGTCGTCGCCGAGCGGCTTCAGGGGCGTGATGCGCCTGTCGGACCACTGCTCGCCGTAAGCGTCGGCGATGCACTGCGCGAGCTCGGCCTCGGTGAAGTCCGGCAGCAGCGCACCGAGCACCTCGGCGGCGATCTGCTGATACGGCTTGCCTGTCAGGGAAGCGATGTCCACCTTCGTCTCGCCCAGGGAATCGGTCACGAACAGGCCGCCGTCGTCGGCGATGCCCTTGCGGATGGCCTGCTTGGAGGTAAGTGAGTCGGTGGTGCTGCGCGTGCTGTGGAACGTGGTCACTGGTAATCCTTGCGTTGCTGCTGAATGGGATGAAGTTCGGCTCAAGTCTACCGTCAGGCGTGGGCATGGCGGCGGCGGGTACCGCATACTGGCATGGACCCCGGCGTGCGTCGCGGCCGCAGGACACGTGCCCCCATATTGACATGATGACACGAATGCCCCGCAAAGCTCGCAATCTGCGTTATTCTGGGCTTTATGACGAAAGATGAATTGAACGGCGAGGTGTTCTCCGGCGTCTGCGCGAAAGCCGACGCCGCCGCACGCGCCCAATCTGATCTGGCGCAGGCCGACACCCAGGTGAAAAACGCCCTGCTGCACGCGATCGCCGATGCGCTGGACGCCGACGCCTCGACCATTGCCGCCGCCAACGGGCAGGACATCACAGGCTGG
>OAWA01001639.1_pt1 | contig 9859 bp, 10 predicted proteins | sample 1516971 | NCBI WGS metagenome assembly OAWA01 (sample SAMEA2580097, study PRJEB22360) | human gut metagenome | biome: human gut; feature: human-associated habitat; material: faeces | place: Denmark | collected 2008/2010
AATGAAAAAAGATGATTCTTTATTAAAAATTATAATAGTGTTTTTGCTTTCGTTTATAATTTCTATTATTCTAGCTGTTTTGCTAGTTTTAGCATTGTTTTTTATAGAACAAATTTGAACTTTTAGATTGAGAGAAAATATGAGTGTATTTGGTGAAAGATTAAAACACACGTATTTGTGTCTACTTTTATAGTATAGCTCCAATTTATTTGATGAAGGAAAAAATCCTAAAACAGATGAACCAAAAGCAAAACATGATGATTTGAAAGACCAAGACCAAACGTTGACAGTCGAAAAAGTCAAAAAACCAGTTACACCACCAAGTTCTACAACTCCGTCAAGTTCAAAACCTACTACTCCAAGTACCACTCCTACACCAACCCCTAAAGTTTCATTACCAACTACAGGTAGTGAAACAGGCGATGTGATTGCTTATGGTGGAGCAGTCGCTATGCTTGTGGCGCTTGGAATTGGTGGCTTTACACATTATATGAATAAGAAAAAATCAACTGAAGAAGGATAAGAGGGAGCAGACTTACATGTCTGCTTTTATCTTGGGTGAAAATGAAAAATACAAAATATAAATCAAGAACTCCACCAAATTAATTTGGTGAACTGTTATTTAAAGTTTATAAAAAAAGGGAAGAAATGAATAAAAAAGAAAAATACTTGCCTTTAATCAATTGGGCGAAGGAAATTAAAAAAGTGGTTGATGAATACCAATCAAATGAATTTTTAAAAAGAATACCATTTGAGTTATACACTCCTGAATATTCAGTCCTTGATATTGGAAAAGCAGGGCTAGTTGCTGATAGAGTAACTCGTAAAGTAGGAATAAGCCTTGATTCAGTTGAAAATGAGCTAGCTATTTTAAATTTGGAACTAGAACGTGTTGGACGTTTGGCAAAAGAATTAGATATTGAATGGTAGGAAGCGGAATATGAGCAAAATTAAAATATTAGATTTAGCTGATAAACTAGGAATTGAGCGAAAAGAGTTACTCTCTAAGGCTCAAGAATTTGGAATTTCAGCTAAATCAATGACTAAGACTTTGAGTGATGCTGAAGTTTTAAAACTAGAAAATTTCTATAAAAAATCAGATACTTCAGAAGTTATTGAAAAAGAAGAACCTGTAGTGGAAACAAAAGTTTCAAAAACAACTGAAATTCCTGAAAAAAAGGAATCGAAATTTTCCCTTCTTTCAAGTCGAAAACCTGAAAAGAATAAACCCAAAATGTTAAAGAAGCAGCCGAGTGAAAAACCACCAAAACTAAAAAAGATGTCTGCTAAACAGGCAGGGGCTTTGGTCGTGGGAGGGGTTGTTTTTTTATTTATTGCAAATGTTGCTTTAGTTAGTCTAGTAGCAAGTGGTTATAGACCTACTCAGAAAATTATTCGTGAAGAAGTGAGTGCTAAGCAAAAAGCATCAGGTAATGGGCTTGATTTGCAAGCGAAAAATTATCTTGACGGCTTTGTTCAAACTTATTTCACATTCCCTGAAGATGAAAAAGAACAAGAAACAGCAGTTAAAGATATTAATGCTTACTTTGTTCAAAATCTGCCAGTGATTAGTCAAGGTATTCAACGTACACCTTCCAAATTTGAGGGTGCGGTCATGATGAGTTTGACGGATAATGAAGCGACTTATAAAGTGACTTATAGTGCTGGTGAAGTCACAACAAAAGAAGTCAAAAAGGGAAAAGATACAACGAAACAAAATGTGGTGAAATATCATGATGAAACAACTTTGTTTACGATTCCTTACCAAAAAGTAGGTTCAGCTTACTATATTTCAGATGAACCTTATTTTTCAAGTGTTCCTGATTTACAAGCAACTGAAAATCAAGTGCCTACTAAAACGTGGTCTGATTCAGGAAAAACGAGTGATTTTGTAAAAAAAGATTTGGATAAGTTCACAAAATCATTGTTTACCGCTTATACAACTGACGGTGATACGTTGAAATTGATTTCAAAAGGTATATCTCTTAATAAGGATCAAGAATTTAAATCTTTAGACCAAGCGACCTATGAAGCAAAAGGGGGAGATAAATATCATGCGGTAGTTCAAATCACAATGAAAAATGCACTCGGTACACATGTAGAAAATTATCAATTTAAGATTGAAAAACAAAAGCAGTCATATTTTGCGACTGATTTTAAACACACTTTACCTGAAGGTAAAAAAGAATAGGAGAAAAAATGTTACGAAATATATTAATTAACAATGTTATCTTTGGCGATATTGGGTTGACTGGTGGTTGGTCTTGGTTTCAACAACAAGGACAAATCGTAGTTTGGATAGCGCTTGGTTATCTTGCAGGAAAAGAATTTTTCGGTCGAAAGTATGGAAAAATGATAGTTGTTATTGTTTTTGGTTCATTATTGGCTCTACTCGTCAATAATCCAGGTGGTTTGCTTACACCAGTTGGTAATTTAGTGAAAAAAGTTCTCGGTTTAGGCTAGAAAGGAAGGCGGAATGTCTGAAAAAGCAAAAAAAGAAGAAGTGCCTAAGTTTTCCTATAAATTGTCATTAGACCAACCTTTTTGGATACAGCAACTGACAGATAATTTTGCGTTGAGAAAGGCAGTCCGTCTTTCCTTATTTGCTTATTTTTTCTTAGTATTCATTTTGCTATATTTTACAGTTGGAAAATTGATTCCATATTTTCAATGGCAAGTGAAAGTATCGCTTACGCTTTTTGCTTCATGGCAAATTTCGGTTAAAGTATCTGATTTGCGCCCAGATGATAAATTACCACCAGTATTTTTGTGGGACTTTATCGTTTATCAATTTGGGTATGGTTTGAAAGCTATTGAAATATATAAGGGTCAAAAATATGAAAAAGTAAAATTGCGAAGTGTAGAAGAATTTATGGAGGAAGAATAAAAAGTGAATAAAGTCGATTTTGAGAATAGAGTTATTTCTGTTCATGATAACTTAGCACTAAGAGATGACGGTTCAGTCATTGCAATGTATGAAGTGCCTGCGTCTATTATTTCAAGTATGGACGTAGAAGGAAAGATAAAATTTAAAAAAAGAACTGAAGCGGTATTTGCTAGTTTAGCACCTAATTTATCGTTTGATATTGGAATGTTACCAGTTCCGATTAATTTAGAAGAACGCTTTGGGGCGCTGTTGGAGGATTGCGCAGATGATACTTATGATATGGCGCTTTATTTCTTGGAAAAAACAAATGAAGATTTATATGGTTCAATTGGTCAACTGATTAACTATAAGTTCTTTATGACTATCCCTTTAAAATCGTTTGAAGTTTCAGGTGATATTAAACAAATGTTAAAAGATGCGTGGGGGCGCTTTAAAGAAAAAGCAGTTGCTGTCGTTCGTCAAACACTTGAATTTGAGATGAACTGGTATGAAGCCTATGACAAGGCGAATGGAGATTTAGAGTTAAATCTTTCATTAATTCAAGGTCGAAAAACAACAAAAAAAGAAACAGGCTTTTATCAACGAGTAGATTATTTACGAGGTCTTAATTATAATCGTGATGAAGAAATAGCATCAATTGAAAGTAGCGTACAAAATATTGATGATACAGTTATTGAACCATTATCAAATGGTGTAATTGGATTGAAAAATAGCTACGGAAAAAGTTTAGTAAAAGCGTTACCTATTGCTAATATGCCAAACGTTGTAAATAATATTCATTTAGTAGAACATGCTCAAAAATTACCGTTTCCTATTGAATTACATTGGAAGTTCCATTTTTCTAAAATGAAAGGGGCTTTTTCTTTAGCATCGAAAGGGGAACGTGCATCAGACCGAATCAAGGAGAACCAAATTGAAGCCTATGAAAATGGTTCAAATCAAAAAGGGTCACTTGCAACTGCTCGTATTATTCTTGATGAAATGACTGACGGTGTAGATAATCGTGAACTCTTTGTCAATTACCTAGCGACTTTTGTAGTTGCAGGGCAAAGTATGAGAGAGGTTAATTATTATAAAAAAATTATTCAATCTGATATGAAAGATATTGGAGTTCAAGTTGTTTCTGGCATGTCAGACCAACTTTATTTCTTCTATAAAAATCGATTTATCGAACAATTGGAAGAAAAAGACAAATATTGTATTCAAGCTATGAAACTTTCATCAGCCTGTGAAAATCTGTTTTTTACTAGTAAAAAAATTGGTTCAGATATCGGTTTTCCTATTGGGCGAATCGACCATGCAGTCGAATCTTGGGCAGGTGACTATAAAAAAGCACTTGCTAGTTCTACCAATGCTGTATTTCTTAACCTGTTTCAAGCTAATAAGCAAGGGATTGCAGGAAAAATTACAGACAATCCAGCTTTTGCCATTGTAGGACAAACTGGTGAAGGTAAATCATTCCTAACTAAAGGACTATTCCTTTGCCACTCACTTCTTAAAGCTCTGACGCTTTATATTGACCCTAAAAATGAAATGAAGGCTCAATATATGAAAATCAAAGCAAAATATGAAGCCGATTTTCCAAAAATGGAGTTTGAAATTGAACAAGCACGTGAAGCAATTGAAGATGAAGAACAGCTTTACTGGGTAATTCGAGGGATTGAATATAAGTATTATAAACCAGTTGTTGATTATATTAATAACATTCACTTTGTCAGCTTAGATGCAAAAGAAGAAAGCAATCATGGAGCATTAGACCCTCTAGTATTTTTACATGGTGATGCTTGTAAGAAAATTTCTGTTAAAGTTACTGAAGAATTGCTTGGTGAAAAATATACAAAAGAAGATAAGTTTGAAATTGCCTTTCTTGAATCTTTAGATGCAGTAATGAGTGAACGAGAAAAAGGAAAAAAAGTTGGTTTATTAAATGTTTTTGAAAGATTATTAGATTCAACAGATGAAATGATTTCTACACGTGCTAATTTGGCTTTAAGAAAAATTAAAAATTCTCAAATGGAACTTGTCTTTTCTCATGGTAAAAATTCAGCCGTTGATATGGACGCACGCATTACAGTATTGGGTGTTACTGGTTTAAATCTTCCTAAAGCAGATGAAAAAATCACAAGCGACCATAAAGAGTCATTAATTGTTATGTATGCTTTAGGCGAATTTTGTCGTGAATTTGGGGAACGTGACCGAACACAAGAAACCATAATATTTGTTGATGAAGCGTGGTTCTTTAATAAGACAGAAATCGGAGCATCTATTTTAATGTCAATGAAACGCGTCGGACGTTCTCAAAACAATTTCTTAGGATTGATTACACAATCTATTTCAGATGTGGAAACAGAAGATGATTCAACGGCTTTTGGTACAATTTTTGCTTTTCGTGAACCGACTGAAACAGATAAAGTCCTTAAATACTTTAAACTTCCAGTTGAGGAAACAACGCAGGCATGGTATGACAATATGACTAAAGGACAATGTATCATGCGCGATCCATTTGGACGAACTGCTAGAATTACGGTTGATTTCCAATTACCAGAAGTCACAGTTTTATTTGATACTGTAGAAACTAAAATGAAAAATACAAGGGCGGTGGCATAGTGAAAAAGAAAATGTTGTTATTTGTGGGGCTACTCGCATTTTTAAGTGTTTTAGCCCTACACACTTATGCAGATAGTTCAGACTTTACTCCTCCGTCAACCCTTGATTTTTCTGTTTCAGACAATAAAAATAATTCAAAAGATGATTCAAAGAATAGCTCAAATGATACATCTAATAAAAAAGATTCCTCTAATACAGGAAATAGTGGTTTAATCAATCCACCAATTGCTGATAATATGAACGACTATGGAGATGCTAATTCTCCAAGTACAGTAGTAGATGAAGCCAAAAATGAGGAAGCTAGAAAAGATTTAGATAATTATACCTCTTATATGTATGCAAGTGATAAAGTCGTGATACTTCCTTCATTTACCGCAGGTATTCAAATGGTGTTTATACGGTCACAATTTTTCGTGACGAAAACCATTTATCAGTTTGTAAATTTTGTCAATCAAGGCTTAAATGGTAATTTAATACTTAGTGATTGGAGAGCATCTGTTTTCCAAACTGCTCAAAACATTTACGGTAAGTTTATGAGTCCAGAGTTACTTCCGATAGTAGCTATGGGGCTGTTTTTGACACTTCTATATTATTTTTTAAATAAGCAAATGATGCAGGGAATTAGAAAAGTTCTTTTAATCATTGCTTTAAGTACATTTTTTGTTTATGGGGGAAATAGCCTAGTAACTAAAGTTCATGATACAATGAATGATGTTACAACAAGTGTTGTTAAAACTATTTCAGTAGCAGGTGTTTCAGGAACTGATAAAAATGACTTATTTACGACAATGGTTAAAATTCCTTTTCTTTACCTTAATTTTGATAATGTCAAGATAGATAAAGACGGAAAAATAAATATTAAGCAGAGTGATATTGACCGTTTGCTTACTTCAGATGATGATAACGATTCGATTAAGAAAATACAAGAAGATTTAAAAGATAAACACTTAACCTTTAAAAAACTAGGTGATAAATTTTTAACAGCACTAGCAAGTATATTTAATGCTTTGTTGCTTGGTGCAATTTATTTATTCTTTTCTATTTTCTCATTCTTTATGGATTTCTTTTTCATCATTTTAGTGTTTATATTACCATTTGCAGCGATTGCATCATTTTTTCCAAATTTTGAAAAGACAATCATTCAATGGGGTAAAACAAGTTTTGGTGTATTAATTCTATCAGGTTTAGGGGTATTTGGAACGGCTCTCATTGGTCTATTTGACGGAATTATTAGCCTAGCTCTAAGTTCTCTATTAGGAAGTAACTACTTTTTCATAACACTAGTAAAGATTGGACTTTATATCTTTGTTTATGTTAAACGTAAGACTATAATTGGCATATTTTCTGCTCATCACATGGGGCAAGGGAAATTTACTGGTCGTATGGATAATATGTTGTCAAATATAAAATCTAAAGCAATGGGAACATTGAAAGCTCCTGTTTTGGCAGGGGTAACTGGTGGAGTAACCGCAGGTATGCTTGCAGGTAAATTTGCGAAAGATAAAGTTACAGCAGGTACTGGTTCGCTTAGACATGGTTGGGATAACCAACGCTACAATAAAACCTTAGATAAATTGCAAAAAAAGGATTCTGATTCTGAAAAGGGTCAAAAACTTAATCAACGTGAGCAAAAGTTGAGAGAAAAAATGAATAAACGTCAAGGTAAATTCAATCAGTCAGAAAATACAAAGCGTTCTAAATTCCGTGAAGCATTTGATAAACAACGTTTGCGTAAAAATACTGAAGCATATAATAATCTTCAAAATAAACGCAATGGTAAACGTGAAGGAATAAAAAATATGTATGATGCAACTAATGCTAGAGCAGAGGAATTCCTTAAAAATAAACCTAATTCAACCAATGATAAAAAATCAAAAAGTGAAACATTGGATAAAGTTGACCCAATGATAAAAAATAAATCAAAATCAGCTGACACCATTAAACCGTCAATTAATAAAAATGTGATTAATGAAGGCAATAAGAATAATTCTAGTGCATCACCAATAATTGCTGAAAATGCAGGGAAGCCAAAAGTTTTACATGGTAAAAATATTCCTGAAGGTATAAAAAAACCACAACAAAAGAAAAAAGAGCCGTGGGAAAAGGACAATGACAATCCATTTACTCAAAAAATACCAGATAATCCATTTGTGATTAAGTAATAGAGAGGGGAAAAATGAAAAAGGTGATTAAACGGAAGGTTATATTATTTAGCCTTCCTTTTTTATTGCTTTTATTGCCAATTCTAGCTTTCTTTGCTCTATTTGTAGGTTCAAGTGATTCATCTACAAATGCAGATGTGAATACTAATACACCACAGCAACAAACTGCCAAAGTGATTTGGGATAGAGTTCTAAAAGAAGGTGGAACGAAAGAAGGGGCGGCTGCTTTACTTGGTAATAATCAAGCAGAAAGTGAACTTCAACCTTCAATTATTCAATCTAATGCAACTTATAATGAAGCAAAAGCAATGGATACCACTTTAGGCGGTTATGCTTTCGGCTTGGCTCAATGGGATAGTGGCAGGCGAGTAAACTTGCTAAACTATGCGAAAAGTCAGAAAAAATCTTGGACAGATACTAATCTTCAAGTTAAGTTCATGTTTGAGCAAGACGGTACAGATTCAACGTTACTTAAACAATTAGTCAAAGGAACTAATGTTAAGCAAACGACTGAAGATATTATGCGAAAGTGGGAACGTGCAGGGGCGGTTGATAGCCTTCCAAAACGTCAAGGTTTTGCGGAATATTGGTACACGTTCATGACGACTGGTGGTGATAGTGGAACTGGTGGTGGTTCAGGAATTACTCCAGGTATACCTTCTGGTTGGACTTTAGATAAACCAATTAATACAAGTGGTTATCTTGCGACAAGTTATGAGTATAAACAATGTACATGGTTCACATGGAATCGAGCCAAAGATTTCGGTATCACTTTTGGAATGTATATGGGAAATGGTGCTGATTGGCAACATCAAGCAGGATATACTGTAACGACAACTCCGACACTCCATAGTGCGGTTAGCTTTAGCGGTGGTCAAACAGTAGGCGGTCAATGGAACGCAGACCCTGTTTACGGTCACGTGGCTTTTGTGGAAGGAATACACTCTGACGGTTCAGTCTTAATTTCACAGTCAGGAACTGGTTTTAGTGCGGTTTATACTTTCCAAGTGCTGACAAAAGCACAAGCCAGTCAATTACATTACGTGATAGGAAAATAAAAAATAGTCGAATAACGTTCGGTATTATCCTAGTTTTCACGTTGAAAATTCCAGGGTTTTTAGAGTTATTTCCGAACAATGGAAAGGAGAGAGTATGACCGAACTTGAAGAAGTTAGAGCAAGTGGGAAAATGTCAGAAAGGGTATTAGAGAATAATTTTAGACACTTTGACCACAGACTGCGAGAAATAGAAGGAGAATTAAAACTCTACCCTTATGCGACTTTATCTGAAGTTATAGCATGGGCTGAACAACTAAAAATAGCAATTGGAAAAATTAAAGCAATACAAGAAAGTAGTATTATAAAATCTAAAAAAGAATGGGGAATCTTAGAAGAAAAAATGTTGTTTTATTTGCAGATAGACAAAGCGTTTATTCATGTATTTTCTGACCATGTTATTTTCCTTGTTCAATTGGAACAGCGGTATCGGCAAAGATTAAGTATTTTTGCGAACAATTAAGATAATAGTGTTCGCTATCTAAAAAGATATGCGGATGATTTAGAAAAGCAAGGATTTTCTATAACTGGAATACTTGCTGAAAGTAGAAATTTAAGTGATATGAACTGGTTGAGTATCTTAAATTATTAATTATAAAATAAGAGGGAATAAAAATGGAAACACCAAAAATTTATGTTGTAAATTTAAACAGTTATAACAATGGAAGAACAAGGGGTAAGTGGTATGAATTACCTGTTGATTTTTCAAGAATTAAATCAGACTTACTTTTAGATGTAGAGCATGGGGAAGAATATGCAATACATGACTTTGAAAATTTTTATGGTTATAAAGTAGGCGAGTATTCGTCAATTCAGGAACTTAATGAGTATGCGGAAAAATTAGAAGAAATTTATGACATAGATCATTTAAAAGATCTTCTTGAAATTTATAGTATTGATGATATTATCAATAATAAAGATGATTTGGACTTTGTGGAAGCAGAAAATGATGAAGATTTAGCACAGGAATTAATTGAACAAATGGGTGGTTTAGAAGTTCTAAGTATAGAAACGTTACAAAGATATTTTAACTTTAGTGCTTATGGTCGAGATTTAGCGATTGGTGATTATTCAAAAACAAGTCATGGATATATTAGAGATATTTAAAGTTTAAGTAAAGAGCAAGAAAAATCTTGCTCTATTTTTTG
>OAWA01001646.1_pt1 | contig 9843 bp, 8 predicted proteins | sample 1516971 | NCBI WGS metagenome assembly OAWA01 (sample SAMEA2580097, study PRJEB22360) | human gut metagenome | biome: human gut; feature: human-associated habitat; material: faeces | place: Denmark | collected 2008/2010
TCATGCAGGAGTAGCAGGTGTGGCTGTCCCAACGCTTCTGTCAAGGGTGGTGGCGGCAATTATTATGCTGATTTTGTCTATGCAATCAAAGTATGAAATTTGCATCACCTGGAAGAATCTGGTTTCCTGGAATCAGGGAATAGCGGTGCGGGTTCTGAAAATAGCGGTTCCCAATGGGGTGGAAAACGGTCTGTTCGCATTGGGAAGAGTACTTGTGACCAGTATCGTTGCACTGTTTGGAACCACCCAGATTGCGGCCAATGGAGTGGCCGGAAGTATAGATCAGATTGCCTCAATCGCAACAAATGCCATGAATCTGGCAATTATACCGGTGGTGGGACAGTGTATTGGAGCAGGAGAATATGACCAGGCTACTTATTATACAAAAAAGTTTATGAAAATCACCTATGTGTTAATTGGTGGTATGGGCGGCATTGTAATAGTCATTCTTCCATTTATTCTTGGCTTTTATGAGTTGTCGGAAGAAACCTGCAGAATCAGTGTTTTGCTGATTACTCTTCATAACGTGCTGGCATTCCTGCTTCATCCGACATCATTTGTACTTGCCAACAGCCTAAGGGCTGCGGGTGATGTGAAAATTACTATGTACATAGGAATCGGCTCTATGGTGGTCTTCCGGCTTGGGACGGCAGTATTGTTTGGAATCATATTTAGGATGGGAGTAGCAGGAGTATGGGCCGCAATGGGAATGGACTGGTTTGCCAGAACCATAGCGTTTTCCATACGGTATAAGAGCGGGAAATGGAGATGCGTAAAGGTAATATAGGTTTATATAATGTGCCAGAATATGTGTCAGAAATATTGTGCCAAATTGTTTTGGCATGAAACTTGCGTTCTGTATTGTGACATGGTTTATGACTTGGGAGGGCAGTTTCTCTCAAGGAAAAATAAAAAGGAGAGGAATTTTTTATGAGAAATCAGGATGTATCGCAGTGGAAGGTAGCAGTACTTGGAGCGGGAAGCATGGGACAGTGCATAGCACAGTTTATGGCTATGAACAGCCATCAGGTATTCCTGTATAACCGGACCCCGTCAAATTTAGCGAATGCGTTGGTTCAGATGGAAAATAACCTTCAGACGCTGGTATCGCTGGGGCAGATGAAAGCAGGGGATATTCCGGACATCATGAACCGGATTGCGGGAAGCAGTGACCTGAAGGGTTCTGTGGAACAGGCTGATATTGTAATTGAAAACCTGGCTGAGTCAGAGGAGGTCAAAAAAAACATTTTTACCCAATTAGATGAATACTGTGACAAGGATGTAATTCTGTCCAGTGATACATCAACCATGGATATTTTTAGCTTTTTGGAGGTATCCCATCCGGAACGCCTGGTCATCACCCATTTTTTTAATCCTGCCCATGTGATGCCGCTGGTAGAACTTGTACGGGGACCTGAGACTTCAGATGAGGTGGCGGGGGCAACAAAACACTTTTTGGAGGATACGGGCAAACAGGTTGCTGTGCTGAATAAATGTATTCCCGGATTTATTCTGAACAGAATCACGCTGTCCGTGTTCCGCGAGGCGGCCCACCTTGTGGAGTCAGGGGTGGCGACACCGGAAGACATTGATAAAGCTGTCACATCTACCTTCGGCCCGCGTTATACGTTTGAGGGACCGTTTGGGCTGAGTGATTTTGCAGGTATTGACATTTATGAACGTTTAGCCACGCTTTTGCCTCCGGTTCTCTGTTCCGACACCGAGTGTCCAAAATTGCTGCACAAAATGGTACAGGAAGGAAAGCTGGGCGTAAAATCCGGCGAGGGATTTTACCGTTACGATGATGAAAAGGCGGCCAGAAGGGACCGGGATTCAAAGATAATGAAAATGCTGGCCGCCATACAGGAAGTAAATAAACGTGGTTAATCAGTTTCAATTCCGAATTCTTCCAATTTTCGGTAGAAGGTCCGCCGGGATATTTCCAGGTACTGGCTGGCTGCGGTACGGTTGTTGCTGCAGGCAGCCAGCGCCTCATATATGTCCTCTTTTGTAATTACTTTGCGTTTCCCGCTTTTGGGATGCCGCGGATTGGACGGATCCAGCGGCGCTTCGGTACCCGAAGGAATATTGAAAGCCGCCTCAGGCAACGGGACAGAGGGTGCGCCGGTACTCCAAGGGACGGCAGCAGCGGTATCCTCCTTCGGAAATGCTTCCCGGAGCGCGGAGACGGAGCTGATATTCTTTAACGCGTTCTTGGGATAGTACCGCTCTGATACATTGTCCAGGATATATTCCGGGAGAATGATGTCTCCGGGATATAACTGCACAATGCACTCTATCAGGTTCTGCAGCTCGCGGACGTTGCCAAACCAGTCCATTTGCTGAAGAAGTTCCTTTGCGTTTTCTGAAAAACGCATGATGTTTGGTTTATCAATCCGTCTGGAGATGCTCCGGATAAAATGTTCGGCAAGAGGAACTATGTCATCGCGCCGTTCCCGCAGCGGCATGAGATACAGCTTCATGGTACTGAGACGGTAATATAAGTCTGCACGGAAAAGCTTTTGTGCAATCATGTCGTCAATATTGGCATTTGTTGCGGCAATGATACGGACGTCCACACGTATATTCTTAGAGCTGCCCAGGCGCATCAGCTGCTTGGTTTCGGTTACCCGAAGCAGTTTTGCCTGCAGTTCCAATGGCATTTCCCCGATTTCATCCAGAAAAATGGTGCCTCCGTTGGCAAGCTCAAATTTTCCGATATTGCCGTTCTTGCGGGCGCCGGTAAACGCTCCGGTCTCATAGCCAAACAGTTCACTTTCTACCAGGTCACGGGGAAGAGCGCCGCAGTTTAGGGCAATGAACGGTTTCTCGCGCCGTGCGCTTGCGTTATGAATAGCCTGGGCAAATACATCTTTGCCGGTTCCGCTTTCTCCGAGAATCATGATATTACTGTTGGTTTGCGCCATGCGCTGAGCTTTCTGAATCAGTTTTTTCAAATCGGCATTTTCTCCAATGATATCATGGAAGGTCTTGATTGCACCATTTGCCACCTGTCTGGAAAGCTCAGCGGTCATCTTCTGGGGAGTTGTAAAGTAAAAGACAACGCCATGGGCATTAATCATAGGCTGGTTGAAGGCATCAGTCGAAGCGATGACTTCCACGGTCTTTCCATTGCAGGTCACCTCCAAAGGCTGGTTTGCAATGGTGCGGTGGTTCTGTACGATGTCCCAGAGTTCTTTGTTGGCCGGCAGGGGATCGATGAGATTTTCCGCCGGTTCATAGTATATATTGATGGGCGGAGTCTCAAGGACTTTAAAAAGTTCATCATTATAGTAGGTGGCAAGATTGCGCCCGGAGGTGCTCATCATGTTATCAATGGAAAGAATGCCCTTGCCGCTGCGCTCGTAATACATGGTTGCAATGTTGTTAAACTGCAGTGTTATCATCATATCATGGGCTGTTCCTCGGATCATGGTCAGATAATCGTCCCATGCATTGTCCAGAGAAGCAATAATCCCAAGACCGCATTCCTCCATCTGGTCATAAGGTTCATAAGGACTTAGGATGCTGATAGGGGCATAGTAAACGGCATACTTTTTTAATAGGGGAAATTCATTTTCCTCACCGATGGTACACAGGCTTTCACGTCCAATGATTCCCTGCCGGACAGCATTATAACCGATGTTCACCCAGTTGCTTCCTGCCCGGATCCCATCATTCATGAAGCGTTCCAGGGTATAATTCTCATGTGCAAAGAGGTCCAGGAGAAGTCCGTCGCGGGAGAATAATCCCATGGCGTAACGGCTTCCGTGGCTTATGGATATGGTCTTGCCGATGTAACGCCAGATAAAGGTATACAGGCGGGAGAGCTTCTTCCGCTCAATACTAAGTGTCTCATAAGGAACATAGTCGAAATTTTCGTTTGGCATAGGGGTCACTCCTGTACAAAAATGTGTCATTTACGTTATAATATCATTAAGTATAACACACATGTGTGCCATTTAAAAGAAAAATGACACGTTGACTTTGGGTTTTAAGGAAAATGGGGGAAAATGGCACAAAAAAGTTGGCATGAAAGTTGCATGTTATAAAAGTATAGGCTTTGTAAGAGGGAAGCCGGAGTTTAAAAGGAGGAAGAGATAATGGCAGTGCGCAATAAACCACTTGGAAGGATTGATGTAAATGTAATTGATGATATCTGGAAAGGCAGTATTGATATGCATATACATCCGGGACCGGATCCGCTTGCAGAAAGGCCGGTCGACAGCATACAGGCGGCGCAAATGGCGGAGCGCTCCAAAATGGGAGGAATTGTACTAAAAAGTTTTTCCTATAATACAGTGTCCGATGCATATTTAATCGAAAAGAACCTGACATCCGGCCTTCGCGTATTCGGCAGTGTTGTGATTGGCTACACCACAACCGGCGGCCTGTCCCACGCGTCAGAGACGATTGAAGCCATGGCCAAAATCGGATGTAAGGTTGTGTGGTTTCCGGCTATGGATTCAAAATGGTGCCGGTCCTATCTGGGGAAAGAGGGAGGTATCAGCATCCTTAAGAAGGATGGGATATTAAAGGACGAGGTACTTGATATATTGGAGCTGGTGAAGCAGTATGACATGGTTGTATGCTCCGGCCATATGTCCTATGAAGAAAGTACAAAGATGTTTGACGCGGCAATACAGAAGGGGATCACGAAGATGGTTGCCACCCATCCGCTGGCAGAGCTGAGCCGCTTTACCCTGGATCAGATTCAGGAACTGGCGGCTAAGGGCGTGTATATTGAACATGTATACGGAACCTTGATGCCTCGTCTGGGGAGCATGGATCCTAGCGATTATGTTGATTGCGTGAAACTGGTTGGCGCTGACAGGTGTATCATGGGAACAGATCTGGCACAGGTATGGGACATGACGCCCGCCGATGGCATGCGCCACTTTATAGCAATGATGATTCAGTTTGGGTGCACACCGGCAGAGGTGGAAGCAATGAGTAAAAAGAACCCGGCGAAATTGCTGGGGATGGAGGAAGGACAGGAGGAACAGTGATGAGTGATTTAAAAGATAAAAAGTTTGGATTTTTGGGCTGGGGAGCTATTGGATTTCCAATCTGCCATGGACTGGTAAAAAGTGGATATACGGTATATCTGCCAGTATATAGAAGGAAGAGTGCGCAGAGGCACGGATTTTCAGGGTTGGTTCCGGACGAAAAATCAAAGACAGAGGCAATCGACTGGATGCTGGGAAATGGAGGTATTGCCGCTGCTTCCCAGAGAGAGCTTCTGGAAAACAGTGACATTTTAGTGTTTTCACTGCCAAAATCCCAGCAGGTGGAAGAGGTGGTGCTGGGTAAGGATGGTGTTATGGAGGTGTGTAAGCCGGGAACCATAATCATTGATATGACCTCGGCAGATGCGGTCAGCACGAAAAAGCTTGCCGCGCTCCTTGAAAAAAAGGGGATAGAGCTGTTAGATGCCCCGGTGAGCGGAGGAACCTCCGGCGCGGCGGCACAGACATTGACAATCATGTGCGGCGGCAAAGAGGACACATTCCTTGCGGTAAAGCCGGTGCTGGATGTGATGGGGGCTCCGGATAAGGTGACCTACATGGGGCCCAACGGTTCCGGCGATATGATTAAATGTGCAAATAATTTTCTTTCGGCCTGTTGCGCGGCCGCGACAACGGAGGCGGTCGCGGTATGCGCCAAAGCCGGTATCGATCCGCATTTGGCGGTACAGGTAATTGGCACCAGTGGAGGAACCAACCATGCGGCAACCATGAAATTCCCCAATATTGTGTTTCCGGGAAAAAACTGGAATTTTTCCTTAGGGTTGATGAGCAAGGATGTGGGTTTGTTTAATTCCGCAAGCAAGGATATGGGAATCCCCTCCCTGTTCGGCAATCTTACGGCGCAGATACTGGCAATCCCCAAAGCGGAAGAAGGGGATGACGCGGATTGTATTCAGGTGCAGAAACTGTATGAGCGGTGGGCGAAGGTAGAACTTTGCGGTATTGATAATGAAAAATAAAGAGGACAGATTATGGCCCTGAAACCATTGGATGGAATAAGAATCGTGGAGATGGGAACCACAGAAGCAGAAGGGATAGCCGCTCTTCTGCTTTCTGATTATGGAGCGGAGGTAATCCGCCTGGAGTTCCCGAAGGAAGAGAAGGAAGAAAACAGTCAGGACTATCGTGTCTGTGACAGAGGAAAAATGAGAGTCCGTTTCCGACCGGATGAGCCGGACGACAGAAAATGGCTGGAGAAACTGCTTACCCGGGTTGATGCGGTTGTGACATCTGTGCCAGATATCCGGATGTCACAGTGGAATCTGGATGTTGACACATTGTGCAGCAGAAATCCAGGAATGGTATATACATCTGTAACCGGTTATGGACAGACAGGTCCTTATGGGAATGGACGTTTGTATGATGAGGCCACAATCCAGGCGGAATCAGGCTTCATGTCAATCACGGGCCCGGAACATGGAGACCCTGTGCGCAGCGGGAGTGATTTTGCCACATTTGCCGCAGGGGCTAATGCCTGCATCGGGACGCTTATGGCGCTCATCGACGCACAGCGCACCGGCAGGGGAAGGCGGGTTGACGTATCAATGATGGATTCGGTTCTATACGGCCTGGAAAACCAGTTCAGTGTATATCTGAAATCGGAGCATATTCCGGAGCGGCTTGGGAATCATTACGCGCTTTCCGCCCCTGTTGGGGATTTTACGTGCAGGGATGGAAAAAAAATCATGATATCGGTTGCTACAGGGGCACAGTGGGAAAATTTCGCAGATGTTATGGGACATCCGGAATGGCTGGAAAATCCGGATTATCGGAATGTGGGAGCACGCCTGAAAAATCACCATATGCTTGAAAAAGAGGTATCGACTGCGTTTGCAGAATATACCAGCGGGGAATGGATGAAGCGGCTGCAGACCCAAAAATGTATATATGGCCGGATAAATGATTTTAAAGAGGTAGCAAGGCATGAACAGGTTCAGGCCAGGCACATGTTTATCGAAATAACGGCCCCGGATGGGACGAAAATGACAGTGCCGTCCAATCCGCTTGTTATGGATGGTGAGAAGAACGCTGGCACAGTGGTGAATGACACAATGATGTGTCACGATTGTGCCGTAGATTAACTGCTTTTGACACAAAATAGTGTGCCGAAAGATAGGAACCAATAAAAAGCACAGCAAAAACGTTTTAAACGGACTTAAATTTTTGGCATGAAACTTGCATTATATATAAGCGTAGGTTCCACTGATACTTGAACGTAAATAAACAATAAAAGGAGACGAAAATATGAGTAAACCGTTAGAAGGTTTTCGGATTTTGGATTTCAGCCAGTTTATGTCCGGCCCCATGTGCACCCTGTTATTATCAGATTTTGGCGCGGAAGTGATTAAAATCGAAAACCCACCCATTGGCGATAACACACGTTACGGTAATATCATCGACCATGAAGTGAGCAGTCATTTTGCCACCCGTAACAGAGGCAAAAAGAGTATTGTATTGAATATGAAAGATGAGGCGCATAAAAAACTGTTTTTGGAGCTGGTGAAGACGGCTGACGCCGTGATAGAAAATTATAAACCGGGCACCATGGAAAAATTTGGGATTAATTATGAAGTACTGAAAGAAATCAATCCTGGAATTGTATTTACCTCAATATCCGGTTACGGACAGGACGGACCATATGCATCCCACGCTGCCTTTGACCAGACCGTGCAGGCAGAATCCGGCATGATGAGCATCACCGGCCCTGAGGGCGGGGAACCGGTAAAGAGCGGGGGTTCCATTGCGGATTACTCCGGAGGACTGATGGCGTGCATCGGCACGCTGATGGGAATTTTGGAAGCACAGAAAACTGGACATGGTCGTAGGGTGGATGTGTCAATGATGGACTCCCTGATTTTCTGCCTGGAAAATCAGTTCAGTTCCTACCTGATGACGGGTAAGGTACCGAGGCCCATGGGCAACAGCTACGCGTCCAGCGCACCTATTGGCGCCTATAAATGCAAGGACGGAAAATCCCTGATGATTACCGTTGGAACGGATGCGCAGTGGAAGACATTCTGCGAGGCATTGAACCAGCCGCAGTGGTATGCCAATGAAGGATGGGCAACCATGACACAGAGGGCGGCGGATTATAAGGCTATCGACGCAGAGGTGAACCGGGTATTCAGCCGGTACGACAGCGATGAGGTGGCTGACATGCTGTTTAAAGGGAAATGTGTTTATGGCAGAATTAATGATTTTGAAGCGGTCGCAAACCATCCCCAGGTCCGGCACCGCAGAACAATCGTGAATGCAAATTATGCCAATGGGGTTACCTTTCGCGTGCCTGGCAACCCAATTCTGATGAGCGATCTGGAGCGAGAAACAGATTATACGGCGGCAGAGCTGGGGGAGAATACCTTTGAAGTGCTTGGCGAGGTTGCGGACCAGGAGACACTGCACCGGCTTTTTGACCCTGTGCTGGAGAAGGCGGCAGAGGCCCAGAAGGCAATTTATTCTAAATCAAAGTAAGGAGATTGCATTATGGCAAGATTAATTGAAAGCGGAAAGATAGAGGAAGTGGTTTTCGCCAGATTTGAGCCTGGTGAGGATATCCTGAAAGCCTTATACGATATCTGCCGGGAGAAGGATATCAGGACCGGCATTATTCTGGACGGCAGCGGAAGCGCGGTTGATTTTACATATCAGCATTTCCCAATCAACCCGAAACTGTGTCCCACAAATGTATCCATCGGGACCATGCATGGAAAATGTGAGATCAGCCTGCAGGGCACCATTGGCACTACGGTGTGTAATCTCGCAGAGGGGGATACTCCGGACACGGTGGTTGAGAGGATGTTCCCGACAATTCCCGGGCTCTGGGAAGGACCGGTGGACAAATGGCCCATGGTCGGCTGCGAGTATGGACCGGGAACTCCCTATATCCATGCACATTGTGTGGCCAGCAATGCAGATTATACGGTATGCGGACATCTGATGCCGGGTACCAGGGTGGCATCCGGCGATCCCAGCAAGCCTTCCCATTTTACGGTAATCATAGCAAAAATCAGCGGTGTGGAATTGCAGGCAACCATCGACCATAAGATTGGTTTTTATCAGAATCTTGTACGGGTTGATGAATGATTTGTGGGAGGTAGGATATGCGCGATTTATTTGAAAAAAATCCTTTTCTGGAAAAGGTCAGTGCAGGAAAAGCGCCTGTGGGATTTTTTAACTATTTAAGGGATACTGCTGTACTGGACATTGCCGGGACCGTGGGCTTTGATTTTGTGGTCATTGACAATGAGCATACAGGAATGGAGCGGGAGACAACGGAAAAACTGATTCTGGCAGCGGAGCTGAATCAGGTAGTGCCCTTTGTCCGTGTCCCGGAGCTGATTCCATATCTTATGAGAAATTACATGGAGATGGGCGCCCGCGGTGTCCTGGTGCCCCATATCCGCAGCGGGGCAGAATGCAGGATGGCTCAGGAGGCCCTCAGATATCCGCCATATGGCAATGCCAGCTGCTGCAGGTCCAACCATGCAGACGGATTTGAGGCAAAGAACTGGATGAAATACTTAGACCATGTACAGGAACTGGTATTTGTACCCATGATTGAGGACCCGGAAGCAATTGGACACCTGGATGAGATCCTGGATGAGTTAAAGCCAGGACGGGACATGGTGATGTTTGGGAAGGCAGATTATGGACAGGCCTGTGGCTCTCTGAACGCGGATGGAACCTTTACTTCTGAGGTAAACGAGGCCTATTTAAAAGTTATGGAACGCTGCCGGGCAAGGAATATCGGTTTTATGGCCTGTCCGTCCGCCGGACCCGCAGGGCAGACGGGCGCCGATGGGGGCCATGGCAT
>OAWA01001650.1_pt1 | contig 9824 bp, 6 predicted proteins | sample 1516971 | NCBI WGS metagenome assembly OAWA01 (sample SAMEA2580097, study PRJEB22360) | human gut metagenome | biome: human gut; feature: human-associated habitat; material: faeces | place: Denmark | collected 2008/2010
ACAGCTTCTGCTCCATCTTCTTTCCGCTAACTACAATCTTCTCAGCATTGATAACGATTACATAATCACCTGTATCAACGAAAGGTGTGAACTCTGGCTTGTTCTTTCCTCTTAATACCTTAGCAACCTCGGATGCAAGACGACCTAATGTCTGTCCTTCAGCATCTACAACATACCACTTCTTCTCAACTTTTGCAGGATTTGCCATGTAAGTCTTCATTGGTTTCCCTCCTAAATAAATATATCCATTTAACTATACTACATTTATTGTAAGCAGTCTGTCTTTACCGGGGCTTGGCTTAGCCAGACACATACACGCTATCAACTGTGTCTAAACTATATTTAAACACAGCTTCCTTATTATATTACACTCTGCCGTGTGTGTCAACTGCTTTTCTTGATTTTTTCAAAAAAATAAGATTTTCCGTTACAGTTCTCCCCTCAAATCGTTACTGATTGCCCAGCAGAGCTTTGAGGTAGCGAAACCAAACTCGATAAAAGGTTCGATTCATATGAATGCCATCATCAAGATAATTTTTCTGGCGCACAATCCAAGTGCTGTCCACATATGTAACATCATTTTCCTGACAGATGCTCCTAAGCTCCTGATCAAACTGTGGTGCCCGCACTAAATCTGCTCGCACCTGTCCAAGCGCATCTGATGGAGACAACAGGCTGCTGACGATAATCTTTACACCTAGTATGGATGCCTTTAGCTGCTGAAGCATCGTTACATAATCTCTCCTGTAATCCGCAATCTCAGTGTAATGATTACAGTCATTTAATCCAGTAAAAATTACAACCTGTTTCGGCAGCGTAGCCGCCACCTCTGGTATCTTTGTAATCAGCACATCAATCGTTGCGCTTCGCTGATACACTATATTTGTCATATCTAAGAAACCGTATTCACCGATTGCCTGTGTCATTGAATCACCAAAAAAGATCGTATTGGCAAAAAGAGTACGCACCGCGACCTGTTCCTCATCAGTCAGATTCGTTACGGTGTCTGCATCAAGCTCTTCGTTCCACTGTGCAATCATTGCATCAAGTGAGGTGCCACTCTCCTGTCCATTTTCTGTCTGAGCCTGTTCTTGGTTCTGGTCTTGTACTTGACTTTCATTCTGTACCAAATCTTGTGTTTCTGCCTGTTCTAGCCCTGCAGCCTGTGTTTGCACCTCTGTCTGCTGCAGTGCTGCCAGTTCACTTGCCGCATCAATCTCTGATTTTGTGCCTAAGTTTTCCACCAGGCTCTTTGCCTCTGCCGTGACCGTTGATTTCTTGATTCGAAAGGTAAATACCAATCCAAGCACCATAAAGGCAAGCAAGAAGCTTCCTAAAATTGACAACGCAATACGAAGCAAATGTGTATATTGTCTCATTCTGCTGCCTCCTCTCCCAAGACAAGTGCAAGTGACGAATCCTTTGCAAAGCTTTGCAAATTGTAGAGAATCATAAGATCGGTATATTGATTTACGGCGATCTGCATATCAAGATCACTGCTGTAGTAGCGCGGATCGATGATATCAATTTCTGAAAAATATGGAGTCAAAAAGCCAATCATTGCATTCGCATAGGAATCCTTTAATAAAAGCAGCTTTCTTCCACTCTGCGAGCTAGTTTGAATATTCAAGAGCCCATAATTTCCACCTAAAAAGACCTCATATGGATCATTTCCAAGGAGTCCCTCTTCTGAGTAAATAGTCGTTGTTGTCGTCTGTGCTTCTTTGTTGGTCACAAGAATTGTTTCCGGCTCCTTTGGCAAATAAAGATCAATTGTGTCTTTTGTTCCTGAATAAAACCCACTCGAAGACATCATAGTTCCCTGAAACCTGGCGTGAACAGTGTATGCCTCAAAATCATCTTCTTCATAGGGAATATCCATCTGCTTTGCAAGCTCTTTAAATGCAGCACTTGCACCATACGTTGTCCAATGGTGATCGGTTCGATAATAAATCTGATTAGTCTTTGCTGCCTCTGCCAATTCATCTGCACAGTCAACAACTGTAACATTGGGTAACTCTGAGATTTTCGAGGTTGAAAGCCAGCTCTCATACCAGCTCTTTTCGTCCCCCTGCGGTGCACCTGAAGGCAAGAGATCTTTTAAAATCCATGATGCTGTCGGTACAAGCATGACATAGCTTTGAAGTTGTGAATTGCGTTCTAAAAATGAATTCAAAATCTTCTGTTTTTCCTGATCCTCTTTATCAATTTCACTCTTTTCAAAACCTTGAATCAGATACCCATCCTTGCCTCGATAGATTCCATTTTGATAATCAATTCCAAGGATGCGGTTTTGCAAAGAATTTAAATAGACCCAAATGTCTCTTGCCGGATATTGATCCGCCAGGTAGCTTTCTACCTCATTTGAAAAAGTTCCATCAACAATTCCCTCATAGGAAAGCTTAGGACGCTGAACAAGATTTCTACGCTCAGATGCAGAAAAACGTCTGGTCGGCCAGAACAGGCTGACGACACTCAAAAGCAAAAGCAGCAATACGCTGGTAAATGCCAGCAAGCAAAAATAAAAGCCTTTTCTTTTGCGAATTTCTTTTGTGTTCAAAGCAAACCTCCTTAGAATCTGAAATATAAAAATGGATTATATGTCTGGTAGACAAGCGCTGCAATACAAAGTAAAAATAAAAACACTCGAACTGCTACGCTTACCTTTGGGTAACGTACAAAAATCTGCTCGCCGAGCTGGTGCATAATCGGCGTGGAAAAGAGAACACCAAGCACCAATAAAACAATACTTGTGCGCAGAAAATACCCTGCCGTTGCGTTAAAAAAGGAAACTTTGCCTATGCCAAACATCATACAAAAATATTGTCCAAGTGAAGCAAAGCTTGTATTTGCAAACAACATCCAGCCAATCACTACGGCAATGAGTGTAAATGTATGACCAATAACCTTATGCTTTTTTAAAAATCCGCCAATCAAATACTTTTCGATGATAAGCAACACACCATAGTAAAGCCCCCAAAGCAAAAAGTTAATGCCTGCGCCGTGCCATACACCAGTTAGTCCCCAAACAATCAGCAAGTTTCGGATATGCTTTGCAGTTGTCACGCGATTCCCGCCAAGCGGAATGTACACGTACTCGCGAAACCAGGTTCCAAGTGTCATATGCCATCTGCGCCAGAAATCGGTTATGCTTTCGGCGATATATGGATAATTGAAATTCTGTGGAAAACGAAAGCCAAACATTCTTCCCAGACCAATTGCCATATCCGAGTAACCGCTAAAATCGTAATAAATCTGTAGCGTATATAAAATGGCGCCGATCCATGCTGTCACAATAGACGACTGCACATTGCTTAGCGCTTGAATACGCACAAAAATCTGGCCTAACAAATTGGCAAACAATACCTTCTTCACCATACCTCGGATAAAAAACTCACAGCCCACGCCAAAGCCTGCAATCGTTACCTTGCGGCTTCTAATCTGCTGCTCTACGTCCTCATACCGCACGATTGGACCAGCGATCAGCTGAGGAAACATTGCAATATAGAGGGCAAAGTTAATCAGATTATTCTGTGCCCTTGTCGTTCCGCGATACACATCGACCAGATAGGAAATCGCCTGAAATGTATAAAATGAAATACCAATCGGAAGTGCAATCTTTACAACTGGAATGAGTGACGGCAGCATTGCATGAAGTATCTGCGAGATCCCGGATACATACTTGAAAATACCAAGCATCAGCACATTCCAGAAAACTGCAAAGCCCAAGTTCCAGACACGCATTTTTGACTGTGATGCTCTGTCTGCTTCTATAATGCGTCCAAAAACATAATTGATACCGATACTTAAAAGCATAAGAAGAATATTTCTCGGTTCTCCCCATGCATAAAAGAATAAACTTGCGATTAAAAGAATTGCATTTTTCATCTGCTTGGGACTAAGCATGTACACCAAAACCACAACAGGCAGAAATGCAAATAAAAAAGTCATACTTGAAAATACCATTGTTATCTTCTTCTCCTATTTGTGATTTTATTTGGCTGTCGCATCTGCAAATGCCTCTCTTGCCAGTGAGCTGTCCTTTGATACAATAAACAACATATAGTGGCCATAAGTGATTGTCATTGCATTGTTAATCAGCTCCATCTGATCGACACCATAGCCCTCAAAGCATGACTTTTGGTATTCGATTCGTTTTTGAATTGCTTCTTCTACTGACTCTTTCTGACTAGTATCTTTTAAATTGACTAACAAAAGCTCTGCCGCATCCATATTGGAGTCTGGTCCATAGTAGACAAGTCCATTAAATGCATTGGCTTCCAAGCCAAACCGCTCTTTTACAACCATATCGCTCTCTGACACGACTGTATCTGGCATCAGCTCAACTAAATTTTGCGCCACTGTGTTTACATCGATTTCTCGATATTCTTTTTCCCTTGTAAGCAACCACACACAGAAAAGTAAGGCGATCAATGAGATCGCCTGAAAAAAATAAATAGATAGTTGTCTTGCTTTATTACCTGTTTTCTTGCTTATCGTATCGTTTTCCTTACTGTTTGTTCTCTTGTTCATAAAGATCCCTTTTTTTGTCTCTTGTCGTGTACCAAGTAGAGAGCATTTTCTCTTTCTGATAGCCCAAACGCTCATATAAGTAAATCGCCGGATTGCTATCTGCACATATCATGCTAAGTTTCTCATAACCATTCTCTGCTGCAAGCTGTTCAAACATCAAAAGACCTTCCTTGCCAATTCCTTGATTTCTGAAAGCTTCGCTTACGCCAAGACTTTCCAGCTCAAAAAATTCTTCGCCTGTCTCTTCGTTTTTGATCTTCTTTGCAGAAAAAAAACCTACCTGCGCATCACCTTTACAAAGTGAAAAACATCGTTCTCCCTCTGCAATATCCAAAAGCAGCTGCTTTGATGTTCTTTTTACACCACCTGGAACCTGCTTGAAGCATTCATTTTCAAGATTACAGTATTCCTCAACAAGTTTGCTGTCGCTAGTATCTAACGATACAGCTTGAATTGCCACTCCATTTGTTTTTGAATCTACCTTCGTTGTCTTGACAAGCTTCCACTGGTTGTAACTGGTATCAAATGAGAAATACTCAGCCTGATATCCAATCTTTAAATGACCGGTATTGTCTCTCACATGGATCTGCTTTGCTCCGTTTCTGGATGCCTGTTTGACAAGACGCAACAAAAGCCTTTCAAAATCGCAGTCATCACAATCATAGATTTGTATATATGCTTTGCCAAAACTTTCGATCTCGCCCTGATTGATCCGGTAAGACCAATGCTCATTTTCCTCACGGATCACTGCTGGAAGCTCCTCTTCCTCAATGGAAATCAGTGTCAGCCCCTCTGCCGGTGCCTTCGGACCTGCCTTGCTTCTATCTCGCGCTTCAAGCGCCTCTTTGATCTGTTCTGGCTTCCAGAAACCGCAACCCACCTTTACTAAACTGCCCACAATAATGCGCACCATATTGTAGAGAAATCCATTTCCGCTGATGCGAATGTCAATGCGGTCGTCTTCATTCTTTTTTATTGTAATCGAATAAATACGACGAACTGTATCCTCTACCTGTGTGCGGATTGAGCAAAAGCTCTTAAAATCATGCTCACCGACAAGGTACTGCGCTGCTTCTCTCATCTTATCCACGTCAAGTGCATAATAATAAAAATAGGAATTTAAACGCTGATCAGGCAGCGGCACTCTTCTGTTTAAAATACGATACTCGTAAGTCTTTCTTGTATTGCGCTTTCGCGGATGATAATCTGGTGCAACCTCACAGGACTCCTGAATTACGATATCCTTTGGCAGACGCTGATTAAGCGCAATACATATCTTATCAGCTGGCATACGCGCATGAGTGTCAAACACCGCAATGTTGCCTCTTGCATGAACACCAGAATCGGTTCGACTGGCACCAATCACCTCAATCGGCTCATTTAGCAGCTTGGACAGTTCACGGTTTAACACTTCCTCGATACAGATGCCATTTGGTTGCTTCTGCCATCCACAGTAATTCGTTCCATCATAGGCAACGACCATTTTTACTCGCTTTGTCATTCTATTTCTCACTCTCAAAACTTATTTGGAAAAATCTATTTTCTTATCTGCTTACTTCCACATCACTGCTAACACAACCATAACCACCATGTATAAGAGCAGGCAGCCATATGCTTTCTTATCAATCACTGCATATTTTAACGGCTTCATTTTTGTACGGTTCTCATCTCCATGATAGCATCTTGCTTCCATCGCCATTGCAAGATCGGATGCACGGCGAAATGCTGAGATAAAAAGCGGTACAAGAAGCGGCACCATCGCTTTGGCTTTTTTTATAAAACCGCCGCTCTCAAAATCGGCTCCTCTGGCTGTCTGCGCCTTCATGATTTTGTCTGTCTCTTCAATCAAAATTGGGATAAAACGAAGTGCAATTGACATGGTCATTGCAATTTCATGCACTGGAATCTTGACCTTTTTTAAGAAACCAAGGCTCTTCTCTAGGCCATCTGTCAGCGCATTTGGCGTTGTCGTAAGTGTCATGATTGATGAGCCAAGAATCAAAAGAATCAAACGTATTCCCATGTATACGGCCTTTTCTAAGCCCTCCCATGTTATATGGTGAAGCAGCCACACATCTATAATACTTGTTCCTGGTGTCAAAAACAGATTAAAAGAAACTGTAATCAAAAGAATAATTACAATACTCTTTAATCCTCTTGCCATAAATTTGAATGGAACAGTTGACAGATGAATCACAGCTGCTAACGCAAACACGGCTAGCAGATAGCAGATTGGTCCATCTGCTGTAAACAGACTAATAATATAGAGCATAGTACCTGCCAGCTTGACACGCGGATCAAGCTTATGAATTATGGAATCTGCCGCATAATATTGTCCTATTGTAATATCTCGAATCATACAGTTTTTTCCTCCGGCTTTCTACGTGATTCAATCTGACTCTTTTGATCTTGATTATTCTGGTCCTTGCTCTTGCAATCCTGTTTTTTCTTTCCCTGAAAATACATTAAAAGATTCTTTCTTGCCTCTTGTACAGTAATGGCATTTTCAAAAACAGGGTAGCCTTCACTCTTTAGCCTATGCATCAGCTGTGTCACCTGTGGAATCGCAAGACCCATCTCGTGAAGCTCTTTTTCATGTTCAAATACCTTTCGCGGCTTATCATCGAACACAATCTTTCCGCCATTTACAACAAGAATACGGCTTGCATATTGTGCCACATCCTCCATGCTGTGTGAGACAAGCACTATTGTGATGCCGCGCTCTTTCTGCAGCTTTGCGATCTGACCTAAGATATCATCTCTTCCCTTTGGATCAAGACCTGCTGTCGGCTCATCTAATATTAAAATCTGTGGATTCATTGCCAACACACCAGCAATTGCCACACGGCGCTTCTGTCCTCCCGACAGCTCAAATGGTGATGCTTCATAAAGTGATTCATCAATTCCTACCATCTTAAGTGCCTCGGTTGCCCTTGCCTTTACTTCATCTTCAATCAATCCCTGATTTTTCGGGCCAAAGCATACATCCTTAAAGACGCTTTCCTCAAACAGCTGATACTCTGGATACTGAAATACAAGACCTACCTTGCTGCGAAGCTCTTTTAACGGATATCCATCCTGCCATATATCTTTTCCTTCATAGGTGATTGTTCCGCTTGTCGGCTTCATAAGACCATTTAAATGTTGGATCAGCGTCGACTTTCCGGAACCTGTATGACCAATAATTCCGATAAACTCATTTTTATGAATAGACAAACTCACATCATTTAATGCCGGGAATGACTCTTTGCTGTCCGGGTCATAGACATGTGTGACATGAGATAACTGCAGCAAAACCTTTTCCTGCTCACTATTCATTGTTTTTGAACAATTATTTTCTGAATAATTTTCTTTTCCTGAAACTTGTGCTCCATGAACAGAAAAATCGGCATCGCACACTCGCTTAAACTCATCTGTAAACTCATTGACACTGAGTACACCATCTTTAAATGGCAGGCCGTCCTTCTTTAACTCCCATGCAAGTTCCGTCACCTGCGGCACATCAAGATGATAACGCTTTAACTGCTCTACCTGCGAAAAAATCTCTCGTGGTGTTCCATCATCAACAATACGACCGCCATCTACGACAACTACACGGTCAGCATCAATAACCTCTTCCATATAATGGGTGATCAAAATGACTGTGATTTTTTCCTTTTTATTCAATTCATGAACGGTATCAAGAACTTCCTTTCGGCCGCTCGGATCAAGCATAGCAGTCGGTTCATCCATAACAATAATCTGTGGCTTCATCGCCATGATTCCTGCGATTGCAACACGCTGCTTCTGTCCGCCAGACAATTTATTTGGTGACTGCATACGGTATGCTTCCATACCAACAGCCTTTAAACTTTCATTGACACGTTTCCAGATTTCCTCTGTCGGTACGCCCATATTTTCTGGGCCAAATCCGACATCTTCCTCCACAACATTAGCTACAATCTGATTATCTGGATTCTGGAAAACCATACCGGTAGACTGACGAATCTTCCATAAGTTTTTCTCATCGGATGACAACTTGTCCGATATATATACAGTTCCCTCGGTAGGCAGCAGCAAGGCATTTAAATGTTTTGCCAGTGTTGACTTGCCTGAGCCGTTATGACCCAATATTGCAACAAAGCTTCCTTTCTCAATATCAAGAGATACCTGTTCTAGCGCAGTCTTTTCGCCAATCTCTTCACCATTGTCGCCATACTTGCTGAAACGGTGAACTAGATTTTTTATACTGATAATGCCCATCTGTGGCCTCCTCTCTCTAACACTCGATTATCATAGCATGACGCCGCTCGAATTGCAAGCTATGATGCAGTTCACAGGACGCCATTCACAAAACAAAATAAAGCCATGCAGATACCTGCATGGCTCATCTTCTATTCGTATGGAATTGTTAATGTAATGTTTTAATCTAAGGATTAAACTAACTCTAACAGTACTTCCATTGCGTTGTCACCCTTACGAAGACCGATCTTTACGATACGAGTGTAACCGCCGTTACGGTTAACGTACTTTGGAGCGATCTCATCGAAGAGCTTCTTCGGCATATCTACGGACTTTGTTCCCTTCTTCTTACCAGCGTTGGTAGACGGAACCTCAGTTACTCCGTAGAGAACCTTTATCATCTGTCTTCTTGCATGAAGTCTGGAAGCCTTATCCTTCTGGATTTCCTTCTCTACTTCATCATAAACAGTAACCTTCTTGCCGTTTACTACTTCCTTTACGTTCTTGCCATCAGCGTCCTTGCGGGCAACCTTAGCCTTAACAGTAACGGTCTCGTAGTTATCCTTTTCCTTAACAGCCAGAGCGATAAGTCCTTCAGCAACCTTCTTGACTTCCTTTGCTCTTGCTTCTGTTGTAACAATCTTGCCATTGTAAAGAAGACTTGTAACCTGGCCTCTGATCATGGCCTTTCTCTGGTTAGAAGTTCTTCCAAGCTTTCTGTAACCTGCCACTGTGATTTACCTCCGTTTAACTTACTCTTCACCGGACTTAAAATCCAACCCCAGTTCCTTCAGCTTTGCGTTAACCTCGTCAAGAGATTTCTTACCAAGGTTTCTGACTTTCATCATATCCTCAGCAGTCTTGTTGCAAAGTTCTTCAACTGTGTTGATTCCGGCTCTCTTCAAACAATTGTAGGAACGAACGGACAGCTCCAGTTCATCGATGTTCATCTCGAGAACCTTTTCCTTCTCATTGTTTTCCTTCTCAACCATGACCTCAGCGGACTTGGCGTTCTCGGAAAGATCAATGAACAGATTCAGGTGCTCATTCAGAACCTTTGTACCATTACC